>Ga0213875_10000892_pt1 | contig 21840 bp, 20 predicted proteins | sample BarmaccomBMRX_R8_FD_160105 | JGI IMG/M metagenome (GOLD analysis project Ga0213875, IMG submission 160105) | Root-associated microbial communities from Barbacenia macrantha in rupestrian grasslands, the National Park of Serra do Cipo, Brazil - RX_R8 | ecosystem: Host-associated > Plants > Roots... | reverse complement strand
ACCAGGCGCGAAGCAATCCGCTGCCTAAAACGCTACGCCGCACGCGAACTCTACGCACTCATCGCCCGGGCACCACAGAACACCAGCCCTCCATCGACCGCTTGACATCCATAGGGGCATCAAACTCGCCGTCCGCTATGAAGCCACCGCCCACATCGCCGCCATCAACGAATGGCTCCGCCAGGACTTATGAAACAGGCCCTAGGTTGTCAGTCATGGCTACCTTCGCCCGCTCCGGCGACCTGCGGGGAGCGGAGTTCGCCGGCGCGGACCTGCGCGGCGCCCGGTTCGTCGAGGCTGACCTGTCCGGCGTGGTGATGCGCGGCGTCCGAGTGGCCGGGGTGGACATCGACGCCCCCTGGCTGGACGAGGACGAGGCCTCCCTACGCATCAACGGCGTGGACGTGATCCCGCTGGTCGAGGCCGAGCTGAACCGCCGCTTCCCCGGCCGCGCCGGTCGGCGTTCGCGCGACCCGGATGGCCTGCGCGCGGCCTGGGTCGCGCTCGAGGGCAACTGGTCAGCCGCGATCGACCGGGTCGCGGCGCTGCCAGCGGGCACCGCCGTGGTGTCAGTCGGCGCCGAGTGGTCGTTCGCGCAGACGCTGCGGCACCTGGTCCTGGCCACCGACCTGTGGCTCGGCCAGGCGATCCTGGGGATCGAGCAGCCGTTCCACCCCGTCGGCCTGGTCGGCGGCGGCAGCGAGGACAGCTTCGATATGTCGGTCTTCACCGCTACCACGCCGCCGTACTCCGAGGTGCTCGAGGTCCGGACGGGCCGGGTCGCGATGGTGCGCGACTTCCTGGCCGCAGTGACCGCGGACGAGCTGGCCGTCCCGCGCACGAACCCGCACGATCCCGGCCATCCGGAGACCACCCGGTCCTGCCTGCACGTGATCCTCGAGGAGGAGTGGGAGCACCTCCGCTACGCCCTTCGCGACCTCGACGCGATCGCGTCCGCGGCCGCCCACTAAATTGTCACCCATGCCGGAGATCCCCGCGTCCCACCGGGACCTGCTCGACGCCCAGTTCGCCACCCTGGCCACAATCAACCCGGACGGCCGCCCGCAGCTGTCGGAGGTGTGGTTCCTGGCCGAAGACGGCACGGTCAAATTCTCCCTGAACAACAGCCGTCAGAAGACCAAGAACCTGACCGCCCGCCCGGCCGCCACCGTGCTCATCCTCGACCTGGCCAACCCCTATCGCTACGTCGAGATCCGCGGCGACGCCGAAGTCACCCCCGACCCCGACTACACCTTCGCCGACAAGGTGGGCGCCAAATACGGCGGCGCCGACCTCCGCGACCGCGATCAGCCCGGCGACACCCGGGTGACGGTCTCCATCCGCCCCACCCGCATCAACGTCTGGCCCGCCAGCTGAGGCCTCGGCCCGCCAGCTGAGGCCCCGGCGCCCTGGCGCCCTGGCCGGCTGCCCGCCCGCCGGCCCCGCCGGACCCGCCAGCCCCGCCAGCCTGCCCGCCATCCCCACCAGCCCCGTCTCTTCCCGTTGTTGACAATCAACAGTAAATCGGGATTGGGTAGGCCGTGGAAACGTGCCCGACCTGGAGGTGCAGCGTGCCGGACCCGCAGACCCTCGAGCTGCTCGGAACCTTCGGCGCCACCCCGGCGCTGCTGTCCGACCGCGACCGGGCCGACCTCGACGAGCAGGGGTTCCTGGTCCTGCCCGGTCTGCTCGACCCGGCCGCGGTGGCGACGTTCGTGCGGCGGTTCGACGAGCTGGTCGCCGCCGAAGGCGACCGGGCCGGCCTGGAGGCCCACCAGGAGGCCGGGACCGACCGGCTGGCCAACCTGGTCGACAAGGACCCGGTGTTCGACCTGGTCTGGAACAACCCGCGCCAGCTTGCGGCCGTCGCTCACGTGCTCCAGTGGCAGCCGGCCATGGTCTTCTCGCTCAACGGCCGCAGCGCCCTGCCCGGCCAGGGCCACCAGGCCCTGCACGTCGACTGGTCTGGCGCGATCGCGCCCGGCGACTACCAGATCGCCAACTCGATCTGGATGCTCGACGATTTCACCGCCGAGAACGGCGCCACCCGGGTCGTGCCCGGCTCCCACCGCCGGGGCCGCCTGCCCAAGGACGACCTGGCCGACCCGAGCGCTCCTCATCCCGACGAGCTGCTGGTGACCGGCACCGCCGGGACCTGCGTCGTCTTCAACAGCCACCTGTGGCACGGCGGCACCCTGAACCGGACCAACGCACCGCGCCGGGCCATCCACGCCGCCTTCGTCCGCCGCGACCAGCGCCAGCAGACCGTCTTCGCCGACCACGTCCACGAAGCCACCCGCCAGCGCCTGACCCCCGCCCAGCGCTACCTCCTCGCCCTCTGACGGCGGCCGGGTGCGCTAGCGAATCTGCCGGATCCGTCCGGCCGTTCCCCAGGCCTGGTCGGCGGTGAGGACGGTGGCATTCAGCCGTTCGCCCAGCGCCAGGCACAGCCGGTCGGCCAGGGACAGTCCCTCGCGGGGCTTCCAGCGGCGGGCGGCCCACTCCGCATCGCCCACCGTCACTGCTTCAATCCGGATGTCATAGCTGGCCAGCAGCGCCCGCGACAGATCCCACTTCCGCCCGTGAGCGCGGATCTTCTGGGCCACCTCGGACCAGTTGGCGGCGCCGCACGCGCCACCATCCTTCAGCGCCTGCTCAACCTGATCCGACCCCTGCTCGCCCTGCAGAAAGGTGAGGAGCGCCGAGGCGTCGAAGACGTTCACGCGGCGTCTTCGGCCGCGGCCTCCGCGCGGCGGTCGGTGAGCAGCTCACCGACGAGGTCGAGGCCTTCGAGGTCGGCCCGCACGAGCTCTTGTAGCTGCCCCCGCGTCAGCAAAACGAGCCCCTTGGGGGTCTCGAGCAGAACCAGCGGCGTGCCCTCGGCCAGCCCCACGCGATCCCGTAGCTCGGCCGGAATCACCAGTCGTCCACGGTCACCCATCGTAACCTGGTACGTCCCACTCACATGTGCAGCGTACCATTATGGATACTCATATGGGAAAACCAGAAAAGGGTCCAGCGGCGCGGGCTACTGCTGGTCGCGCAGGGCCTGCATGGCGTCTTCGAAGTCGCGCAGCCGGGCCTGCAGCCGCTGCACGGCGGCCGGGTCGTTGGCCTGGGAGGCCGACCGGACCGCGTCGAGCGCGTTGACCGCGTCGTCGACCCGGGCGCGTTCGTACTCGCCGGGAGCGCTGCCGCGCAGCGACTGCAGGTGCCGGTTGAGGTCCTCGGCCCGGGCCTGCACGTCCATCCAGCGGTTGCCGGCGTTGGGGTCCCGGTACTGGTTGGCCTGGTTGGCTGCCTGCACCGCCTGGAACAGGCCCGACCCGCGCGAATAGGCGTCGGCCGCCCGGGCCTGCCAGGCCCGGCGGCGGGCCGTCCGGCCCCGGGCGACCGAGGTGATCACGGCGATCAGCACGATCACGACGATGACCGCCAGCGCGATCCACAGGTAGACCAGGTTGAACGACCCGGAACCGGCGGTCGGGGAGCCGCTGACCGACGGCGACGCCGACGTAGAGGAAGGTGATGCCGACTGGCTCGGGGGAGCTGGGGCGCTGGTCAAGGGCGGTGGTGCCACCGTGGTCGGTGGGGCCACGGTGGTGGGCGGGGCCGCGGTGGTCGGCGGCGGAGTGGCCGGGCTGGCCGTGACCGCCACGTGCGCGGCCGGTGCCGTACCAGCGGCCGCCATCCCGCCCGCGGCCGCCACCCCGCCGGCGGCCGGCGCCGCCCCCGTAGACGTACTCGCCTCCGCGAGCCCGGCGGCCGTACCGCCCATGATCATCAGCGCGGCGGCCAGCCACAGCACGCGCCTCAGGAACCTCACTGCCATCGGGCCCCCCTTTCTCCAAGCGGTAGCGTCTGCCCTCACGCCCGCCAGGTCAAGCGCCACCGCCGCGCGGGCCGGCCGGAAGTTCCCCCGGCCCGCCCATTGGAAGTTCCCCCGGCCCGCCCGCCGGAAGTTCCCCCCGCCAGCCGGCCGGGGCCTCCCGGACCAGCGTGGCCTGGTACCGCCCCGGCGTCTGGCCGACCGCCCGGCTGAACGCCTCGATGAACGAACTCGGATTGGACCAGCCGCACACGATCGCGGTGTCGGTGACGCTGGTGCCCTCGGCCAGCAGCACCAGCGAGTGGTGGATCCGCAGCTGGGTCCGCCAGCGGTGGAAGCTCATGCCCAGCTCGTCGGCGAACAGCCGGCTGAGCGTGCGGGCGCTCGCCCCGGCCTGGCGGCCCAGCCCGGCCAGCGTCGCCGGGTTACCGGGGTCGGCGCGCAGCATCGCGGTGACCGCCCGCAGCCGCTCGTCGCCCGGTTCGGGCAGGTGCAACGGCTGCTCGCTGGACTCCCGGAGCTGGTCGAGGGTGACCCGCTCCAGCCGCCGCCGGGCCGCCGCGGTCCGGGTGCCCGGCCCGGACAGCGCCAGGATCAGCTCTCGCAGCAGCCCGGACACCGCCACCACCGTCGGCTGCTCGCCCAAGCCGGCGCGGCCGGCCCCGGCGGCCCCGGCGGCCACCGGGAACAGCAGCGCCCGCATGTCGGTGACCCCGTAGGCCTGGTGCTGATGCTCGGCCCCGGCCGGGATCCACACCGCCCGGTGCGGCGGCGCCATCCAGGTGCCGCGCTCAGTGGTCACCCCCAGCAGCCCGTAGGCCGGGTAGATGAGCTGGGCCTGATCGTGGAAGTGGGGGGTGATCCGCTCCCCGGTCAGCAGCTGCCGGCGGACGGCCGCCTCGACCCGGCGTACCCCCCGAGGCACTGGTGCCCCCCGAGGCACCCGTGCCCCCCGACCTTGGCGACTTTCCGGCATCAGCTGTCAGACTACCGGTGGACTGCCGTCGCCGCCGCCCGGCACGATGAAGTCGTGACCTCCCCGCCCGCCACCGCGTTGCCCGCCGCCACCGAGCCCCGCCGCCGCCCGGACCCGGCCGTCTGGCTGCTCAGCGCCGGGCACGCGGTCGACGACCTCTACCAGGGCGCGGTTCCGGCCCTGATCCCGTTCTTCGTGGCCGCCCGGCACTGGGACTACGCCGCCGCCAGCGGGATCACGGTCGCCGCGACCGTGCTGTCCTCGGTCGTCCAGCCGTTGTTCGGGCTGCTCACCGACCGGCACCGGGCACCCTGGCTGGTCCCGCTGGGCATGAGCGTGGCCGGGGCTGGCATCGGCCTGTCCGGGCTCAGCCACTACTACTGGCTGACCTGGCTGGCCATCGCGCTGTCCGGTATCGGGGTGGCCGCCTACCATCCGGAGTCGGCCCGGCTGGCCCGGGTCGCGGCCCGCGGCTCGCACGAGAGCATGAGCCTTTTCTCCATGGGCGGCAACGTCGGGTTCGCGCTCGGCCCGGTCATCGTCGGCGGTGTGCTCGGCGCGCTCGGCACCACCGGCACCCTGCCACTGCTGGCCCCCGCCCTGATCTGCGGCCTGATCACCCTGCTGGTCCTGCGCGGCGCCAGCTGGGCCCGCCAGCCGCGGGCCGCCACCGCGCCCGGCCAGACACCCCCGGCCAGCGACTGGCGCGGCTTCACCAAGCTGACGGTGGTGGTGGTCGGCCGGTCGATCGTGACGTTCGGGCTCGGCACGTTCCTGGCCCTGCTGACCGAGCAGCGCCTGCACGCCGGCACCGCTGTCGGCGAGGCCGCCCTGATCACGTTCTACGGGATCGGGGCGCTCGGCACCCTGCTGGGCGGTCGCCTGGCCACCCGCTTCGGCCGCGTCCGCACCGTCCGCGTCGCCTACTTCCTCGGCATCCCCGCGCTGGCGGCGATCTGGCTGCTGCCCGGGCCGGCCATGTTCGCCGGCATCGCCGCCAGCGCCGTCACCCTCTATGTGCCGTTCTCCCTGCACGTCACCCTCGGCCAGGACTATCTGCCGGGCCGGGTGGGCACCGCCAGCGGCGTCACCCTCGGCCTGGCCGTCAGCATCGGCGGGGTCGCCACCCCGCTCATCGCGCTGATCGCCGACCACAGCGACCTGCGCACCGCGATCGCCGCCCTGACCGTGGTCCCGGTCCTCTGCGCCCTGGTCGGCCTCCGCCTCCGCGAGCCGGCCCCCGCCTCCGCCGCCTGACCGCCCCGCGCCAGGTCGCCGAGCGCCTTACCGGCTGGTCAGGATGCGCGGCCCGCTCGGCGTGATCGCTACCGTGTGCTCCACATGCACGCCCCGCGACCCGTCGCCGCTGCGCAGCGTCCACCCGTCCTGGTCCACCCGGTACTCGTCGTGCCCACCGGCCAGGAACCAGGGCTCGATGGCGATGACCAGGCCGGGCTGCAGGCGCACGCCGCGGCCGGGGCGGCCCTCGTTGGGAACCGACGGCGACTCGTGCATGCTGTGGCCGACGCCGTGCCCGCCGAAGTCGGTGTTGATGCCGTACCCGCCGGCCCGGCCGACCTTGCCGATCGCGGCCGAGATGTCGCCGATCTTGGCTCCCGGCTGGGCGGCCGCGATGCCCGCCGCCAGCGCCGCCTCGGCGGTGGCGATGAACTTCTCATCGGCCGGCCGTGGCTGGCCGACGATCAGCGAGATCGCGGCGTCCCCGGCCCAGCCGTCGAGCACCGCCCCGCAGTCGATGCTGAGCAGGTCACCGTCCCGCAGCCGGTAGCCGTCGGGGATGCCGTGCAGCACCGCGTCGTTGACCGAGGCGCAGATCACGGCCGGGAACGGGCTGTGCGCGAAGCTCGGCTGATACCCCAGGAACGGCGGCGTGGCGCCGGCCTCGGCCAGGATCTGGCGGGCGGTCTGGTCCAGCTCGGTCAGCGACACCCCGACCTCGGCCTGGTCGCGCGCGGCGGCCAGGATGTCGGCCACCACCACTCCGGCCGCGTGCATGGCGTCGATCTCGGCGGCGGTCTTCAGTTCGATCACAGCATCTCCTACCGGTATTTCTATACCGGTATTATAATGCCACCATGGTCCGCCCGATGCTCACCCCGGCCGAACGGGCCCGAGGCCAGCGCCTCGGAGCCGCGCTGCGCGAGGCCCGCGGCGACCGCAGCATGGTCGAGGTGGCGGCGCGGGCCGGGGTGCCGGTCGAGACGCTGCGCAAGATCGAGACCGGCCGCATCCCCACCCCCGCCTTCTTCACGGTGGTGGCGCTGGCCGAGGCGGTCGGGGTCAGCCTGGGACGGCTGGCGGTCGCCGCCGGCGGCCCCGAGCCCGACACCGCCGCCCTGACCGCCTAGCCCTCACCGCCTGAGCAGGTCACGCAGCCAGGTCACGACCTCCTCGGGCGCTTCCTCGGCCATGAAGTGCCCGGCCGCGGTCGTCTGGTGCACCAGGTCCGGCGCCCACGCCGCCCACAGCTTGACCGCGTCGTAGCCGAGGGCCGCCCCCCAGTCCTGCTGCAGCACGCTGACCGGCATGGCCAGCGTGTCCCCGGCCGCCCGGTCGGCCCGGTCGTGCTCGAGGTCGATGCCGGCCGAGGCCCGGTAGTCGGCCACGATCGACGGCACCGCCGCCCGGCTGGCCCGCAGGTACTCGGCCCGCACGTCGGCCGGCATCGCGGCCGGGTCGCGCGCCCACACGTCGAGGAAGTGCCCGAAGAACTCGTCGGCGCTAGCCGCGATCATCCGTTCCGGCAGCCCCGGCGGCTGCGCCATCAGGTACAGGTGCCAGGCCACGGCCGCGCCGGCGCCGTGCAGGATGTCCCACATGTCGACGGTGGTCAGTACGTCCAGCACCGCCAGGTGACTGACCCTTTCTGGATGATCGAGACCCGCGCGGATGGCCACCAGCGCACCGCGGTTGTGCCCGGCCAGCGCGAACCGCTGGTATCCGAGCGCCGCCGCCAGCGCCACCGTGTCGGCCGCCATCGTGCGCTTGGCGTAGGTGTCCGGGCCGGCCTCGGCCGGTTTGTCGCTGTCCCCGTAACCGCGCAGGTCGGGGCAGATGACCGTGTGTTCTTCGGCCAGCGCGGCCGCCACCTGCCGCCACATCAGGTGCGTCTGCGGGAATCCGTGCAGCAGCACCACCGGGGAGCCGGTGCCGCCGATCGCGGTGTGCAGGGCCACCCCGTCGGCGACCGGGACCCGCTCGGAGCGGAAGCCGGGAATGGTCAGGCTCATCGGTACCCTCCTGGTTGAGATGAGTCCACTCTGCCGTCCGCCGATCAGCATCCGGTCAGCACGATGAAGTTCGGCGTGCTCGGGCCGGTCACCGCCTGGGACGATACCGGCCGCGAAATCGACCTCAAGGGTCCCCGCCACCGGGCGGTGCTGGCCCGGCTGATCGCCGCCCGCGGCCGGGTGGTGCCGCTCGACCTGCTGATCGACGACCTGTGGCCGGTGCCGCCGGCCGGCGCGGCCGGGGCCATCCGCACGTTCGTCGGCGCGCTGCGGCGGGCCCTCGAACCGGACCGGCCGCCCCGCTCCCCGTCCCGGCTGCTGGTCACCCAGGGCCCCGGCTACGCGCTCGCCGCCGCCGCCGACGACGTAGACGCCCGCCGGTTCGAGCAGCTGGCCGCCAACGCGGCCACCGCCACCCCCGCCCGCGTCCTCGAACTGGCGGCCACCGCCCACACCTGCTGGCGCGGGCCCGCCTACGCGGAGTTCACCGGCGAACCCTGGGCCGCCGCCGAAACCGCCCGCCTGACCGAGACCCGGCTGGCCCTGATCGAACGGCAGGCCGACGCCTGGCTGGCGCTCGGGTTGGCCGCCCAGGCGGTCCCCGACCTCGAGGCGCACGTGGCCGAACACCCGGGGCGCGAGGACGCCTGGCGGCGGCTGGCGCTGGCCCTGTACCGGAGCGGGCGCCAGGCCGACGCGCTGACCGCGATCCGCCAGGCCCGCACCCGGCTGGCCACCGAACACGGTCTCGACCCCGGGCCCCGGCTGGCCGCGCTCGAACGGGACATTCTCCGCCAGGCCCGTCACCTCGACGCCCCGGCCGGCGACGTGTGGGACGGCACCGCCGCCGCCTACCAGGGCACCGCCGCCTTCACCCGGACCCGGCTGGAATCGGCCGCCACCCTGGCCGGCAGCCTGGCCTGCGCGGGCGGCGCCCAGCTGACCGACGCGATGAACCAGCGGCTGGCCGCGATCGAGTCGGCCGAGCGGTTCGCCGACGCCGACCTGACCGCCCGGGTCATCGGCAACTTCGACGTCCCCGGTATCTGGCCCCGGTCCGACGACCCGGTGCTGGCCGCCCGCATCGTCGCCGCCGCCGAACGCACGCTGGCCGCGCTCCCGGCCACCGGCCGCGACGCGCTGCGCGCCCGGGTGCTGGCCACGATCGCGCTGGAGTCCCGCGGTAGCCGCGACCCCCGCCCGCAGGAGGCCGCCCGCCAGGCCGAGGCCATCGCCCGGCGCCTCGGCGATCCCCAGCTGCTGGTGTTCACGCTGGCCGGGGTGTTCATGCAGACCTGCGACCGGCCGGGCCTGGCCGCCGCCCGGGACGCGATCGGCGCCGAGATCCTGGCCCTGGCCACCCGCCACGGCCTGGTCAACTTCGAGATCATGGCCCGGCTGATCCGGCTCCAGGCCCGCGGCGGCCTCGGTGACTTCACCGCCGCCGACGCCCAGGCGGCCGCGCTCGACCAGCTCGCCACCCGCCACGAACGGCCGCTGGTGGCCGTGTTCACCACCTGGTACCGGGCCATGCGGGCCGCCACTCTAAACCCGGCCGACCCCGCCAACGAGGACCGCTACCGCGCCGCCGCGGCCTTGCTCGATGGTGCGGGCATGCCCGGCGTCGAGCAGGGCCTGCTCCCGCTGGCGCGGCTGTGCCTGCGGGTCTGGCGGCGCCAGCCCGCCCGCTTTCCCGCCGATACCGATTGGGGACCGTACGAGTCGTGGGCCCGTCCCTGGATTTTGGAAAACCCTGAAAAGGTTTCCACGGCCCTGAGTCGCTGCCCGGTGCCGGCTCCTGGCCTGCTGACCGAAGCCCTCTGGTGCCTGACCCTCCGCGCCGCCGTCGTGCTCGGCGACCGGGAGACCGCCCGCCTGGCCTGCGAGGCTCTCCAGCCCGCAGCCACCGAGATCGCCGGCGCCGCCAGCGGCCTGCTCACCGCCGGCCCGGTCCGCGAGTACCTGGCCGAGGCCGAGCCGCTGGTCAGCTAGGCCCTCCGGGCTCCCCGGTGCCGCGGGCCTGCTCGATCGAGGTCAGGCCGGCCGCCCGCACCCGCCGGGCCAATCCGTCCTGGACCTGCCGGGGCCACCCTGGCCCCCCGTAGATGAACCCGGTGTACGCCTGCACCAGCGTCGCCCCCGCGCAGATCCGTTCCCAGGCGTCGTCGGCGTCGCCGATGCCGCCCGCCGCGATCAGTACCAGCCGGTCGCCGGTCCGCGCGTACAGCCGCCGCAGCACCGCCAGCGCCCGCGCCCGCAGCGGCGCCCCCGACAGCCCGCCCGCCCCGGCCGCCGCCACCAGGGCCGGGTCGCTGGCCAGCCCGGCCCGCCCGATCGTGGTGTTGGTGGCGATGATCCCGTCCAGGCCCAGCTCCAGCGCGAGGTCGGCGATCGCGTCCACGTCCCCGTCGGCCAGGTCGGGAGCGATCTTCACCAGCAGCGGCACCCGCCGCCCGGTCCCGGCCTCGTCCAGCGCCGCCCGCACCGCGCCCAGCAGCGGCCGCAGCGTCGACACCGCCTGCAGGTCCCGCAGTCCCGGCGTGTTCGGCGAGCTCACGTTGACCACCACGTAAGCCGCCACCGCGGCCACCAGCCGCGCACTGGCCACGTAGTCGGCGATCGCCCTCTCGGCCGGCACCACCTTGGTCTTCCCAATATTCACCCCGACCGCAACCGGCTCCCCGCGCCGCCCAAATCTCCCGCGCCACGCCAGCCCCGCACGCCCCGCCAGTCGCGCGGCCGCCACCGCCGCCCCCTCGTTGTTGAACCCCATCCGGTTGATCAGCGCCCGGTCGGCCGCCAGCCGGAACATCCGCGGCTGCGGGTTGCCCGGCTGGGGCTGGGCGGTCACGGTCCCGACCTCCACGAACGCGAAACCGAGGGCCCCCAGTGCGTCCGCCCCGCGGGCGTCCTTGTCGAAACCAGCCGCCAGCCCCAGCGGCCCCGGCAGGTCGAGCCCGAGCGCCCGCACCCGCAGCACCGGATCGCGGGGCGCGAACCGGCGGCGCAGCAACACTGGCCCGCCGGGCACCGATCCCGCCAGCCGGATCAGCCCGAACCCGGCCCGGTGGGCGCCCTCGGGCGGCAGCCGCCGCAGCACCGTCCGGTACGCCAGCCCGTACAGGTCCGGCCCCCGCCGTCGCCGCTGTCCCGTTTGCCCGTTACTCACAGCAACCGACCCTATCGCCCCGTGCGTGCCCGCGACCTGCGACGGCGGTCTCGGCCCGTGTCGCAGCTGCCACAGCTTGTTCATCGTCGCGTCACTATCCGTCGGTGTTGTGGCCCGTATCATGAGCCAATGAAAGCGGCCCGGAGTTGTGCGCAATGCGGCACAGTGTTCGAACCCCGTCGCGAACATGCAAGGTTTTGTTCCGCCGAGTGCCGGATCCGCTGGAATCGGGAGCATCTGACCGACGCGGCCGCCGAGCAGCGGGCCCTGGAGTGGTCGCTGGCCGGGATGCGCGACGTCACCGAGCGGCTGACGCTCTGCCGTCCCGAAGAGGACGGCGTGGTGGCCTTCTCCGCCGTCGCCGAGGCGGTCTGGTGGGTCACGATCATCGACGCCCGGCTGATCCGCCAGTACATGGACATCTACGAGGCGGTGCTGGCCGCCCACGACCCGGCCCAGCGCTCGATGGTCGAGGGCACCCTGACCGGCCTGCGGTTCGTGCGCAACCAGACCAGCAGCGAGACCGTCAGCGAGGAATTCATCAGCCCGCCCGCGGGCGCCAAGAAGTTCGGCGTCCCGGCCGCCTGGCACTGGAACCACATCGCCGAGCCCCCGCTGGACGAGCTGCCCGATGACGTCCGCTCCTGGGAACGCACCCGTTACCAGGAGTACGAGGCCTGGCTGGCCGGCAACATCATCGGCGACGTGTTCGGCCGCGCCACCGGCTTCCTCGACCTCGCGGTCGCCCGCGTCGCCGCCGTCGCCCGCGCGTTAACCCACATCCATTAGTGCCGCCCCCCGGCCGGGACCCGATCAGCCCGGTCCGCTCACGGTCACCTTCGCCGGCTCCGGTGACGCCTTCGGCGACGGCGGCCGGTTCCAGGCCTGCTTCCACCTGCGCCCGGCCGGCCGGGCGCCGATCCTGCTCGACTGCGGCGCCACCTCGCTGACCGCGCTCAAGGCCCGCGGTCTGGACCCCGGCGAGGTTGGCGCGGTGTTCGTCTCCCACCTGCACGCCGACCACTTCGGCGGCCTGCCGTTCCTGATCCTGGACGGCCAGTTCCGCCGCCGCACGCGGCCGCTGACCATCGCCGGGCCGGCCGGCATCGCCCGCCGTCTGCACGACGCGCTCGAGCTGTCGTTCCCCGGCTCGGCCGCGGTCGAGCGCCGCTTCCCGGTCAACGTGGTGGAGCTGGCCCCCGGCGCCGCCGAGGTGGCCGGCCTCCCGGTCACCGCGTTCGAGGTCGACCACCCCAGCGGCGCCCCGCCGCTGGCCCTGCGCCTGACCGTGGCGGATCGCACGGTCGCCTACACCGGCGACACCGCCTGGACCCCGGTCCTTCCCGTCCTCACCGACGGCGCCGATCTGCTGATCGCCGAGGCCTACTCGTTCACCAAACCGATCCCGTACCACCTGAGCCACCACGACCTGGTGACCCACCGGTCCCGCCTGACCAGCCGTCGTATCATCCTCACCCACCCCGGCCCCGACATGCTCGCCCACCGCGCCGAGGCCGCCTTCGACCTGGCCTACGACGGCCTGACCGTCACGGTCTGACCCGCCCGCCCCACGGCCGGGCCAGGTCAGCCCTCAGGCCACCAGCTCGCTGTCGCCGGTGAAGGCTTCCCACAGCCCGGCGTAGACGCCACCGGCCGCGACCAGCTGCTCATGCGAACCGATCTCGGCGATCCGCCCGCCGTCCATGACCACGATCCGGTCGGCCGACGCGGCCGTGGTCAGCCGGTGGGCGACCACGATCGTGGTCCGGCGGGCGGCCAGCTGGTCGGTGGCCCGGTTGACGGCCGCCTCCGAAGCCAGGTCGAGCGCGGCCGTAGCCTCGTCCAGCAGCAGGATGTCGGGGTCGACGAGCTGGGCCCGGGCCAGCGCCAGCAGCTGCCGCTGGCCAGCCGACAGGTTGCGGCCGCGCTCGGTCACCTCGTGGTAGTAGCCGCCGGTCAGCCGGGCGATCATGTCGTGTGCCCCGACCGCGCGAGCCGCCGCCTCGATCTCGGCGTCGCTGGCCGACGGCCGCCCGTAGGCGATGGCGTCGCGGACGGTGCCCGCGAACAGGTACGCCTCCTGCGGGACCACGCCCAGCCGGTGCCGGTAGGAGGCCAGGTCGAAGGACCGGACGTCGACCCCGTCCACCAGCACCGCCCCGCCGGTCACGTCGTAGAACCGGGCGATGAGCTTGACCAGCGTCGACTTGCCGGCGCCGGTCTGCCCGACCAGCGCCACCGTCTCGCCCGGCGCGATCACCAGATCAACCCCGTCGATCGCGTCCTTGTTCGCGGTCTCGTAGCCGAAGTGCACGTCCCGCAGCTCGATCCGCCCGCTCAGCTTCGACACCGGCCGCGGCGAATCGGCCTCCGGGGTGGAGGTGCGCAGTAGCAGCAGGTCCTTCATCCGGCTCAGGCCGACCGCGGCCTGCTGGTAACCGTCGAACACCTGCGACAGCTCCTGGACCGGCGCGAACACCATGTCGATGTAGAGCAGGTAGGCGATCAGCGCCCCGGCGGTCAGCGCGCCGCTGCGCACCTGGCCGGTGGCCACGATGAGCACGATGGCCCCCGCGATCGTCGACAGGGTCTGCACGAACGGGAAGTACAGCGCGATCAGCCGCTGGGCCCGCATCCGGGCGTCCCGGTAGGAGCCGCTCAGCTCGGCGAACCGGGCCTGGTTGCGGGCTTCGCGCCGGTAGGCCTGGGTTACCCGCAGTCCGGCCACGTTCTCCGCGAAGTTCGCGTTGACCACGCTGACCTTCTCCCGCGAGTCCTGGTAGGCCTTGGACGCCCGCGACCGGAACAGCACGGTCAGCACGACCAGGATCGGCATGATGGCCAGCACCACCAGGCCGAGCTCGACGTTGATGATCAGCATCGCGACCAGCACCCCGAAGAAGGTCAGCAGCGAGCTGACCATGGTGACCAGGCCGGTCTGGAAGAACGAGGACAGCGCGTCCACGTCGGTGGTCATCCGGGTCATGATCCGCCCGGCCAGCTCGCGCTCGTAGAAGTCGAGGCCGAGCCGCTGGAGCTGGGCGAAGATCTTCACCCGCAGCGTGTACAGCAGCCGTTCGCCGTTGCGCCCGACGACCATCGTCTCGAAGATGTTGACCACCCAGTCGGCCCCGGCGATGGCCAGCCCGATCACCGACACCAGCAGGATCGCGCCGAACGCCTTACCCTCCACTCCGTTGTCGATGCCGTTGCGGGTCAGCGCGGGCAGCGCCAGCTGGGCGAGCGCGTCCAGGCCGTCCAGGATCAGGCCGATCGCCATCGCCGCGGCCAGCGGCTTCAGCAGCTTGCGGAGCGAGAAGTGCCGGTCCCCGGCCCGGGTGGTGGCCTGGTCGACCCGCGGCACGTCGTTGGCGGGCGGCAGCGCCTCGACCTGGGCCAGCAGCTTCGGTGACGGCGGGGCACTCTCCATCGCGCCGTGGACCGCGCCCACGGCCTGCCGGTCTGCCCGCAGCATCCCGGCCGGGGCCTTGGACTTGTCCCACAGGTCGGGGGTGATCCCGCCGGCCGCGGGCTCCTCGTAGACGTCCAGTTCGCCCGCGTCGATGCCTTCGACGTCGTCACCGGGCCCGGACAGCAGCATCCGGTACAGCGCCGACCGCTCGCTCAGCTCCTCGTGGGTGCCGACGTCGGCGACCCGGCCGCCGTCCAGCACCGCGATCCGGTCGGCCAGGTTCAGCGTGGACCGCCGGTGCGCGATCAGCAGCGTGGTCCGGCCCTGCATGACCCGGTGCAAGGTGGCGTGGATCTCCGCCTCCAGCCGCGGGTCGATGGCCGACGTCGCGTCGTCCAGCAGCAGCGCCCGGGGGTCGGTGATCAGCGCCCGGGCCAGCGCCACCCGCTGCCGCTGCCCACCCGACAAGGTGAGGCCCTGCTCGCCGACCACGGTGTCGTAGCCATCCGGCAGCTCGCGGATGAACTCGTCCGCCTCGGCCGCCCGGGCGGCCGCCAGCACCTGCTCCTCGGTGGCGTCCGGGCGCCCGTAGGCGATGTTGGCCCGTACGGTATCGGAGAACAGGAAGCTGTCCTCCATGACCAGCCCGATCGCCGCCCGCAGCGAGTTCTCGGTGACGTCGCGGACGTCGTGCCCGCCGATCCGGACCGCGCCCCCGCCCACGTCGTAGAACCGGGGGAGCAGCAGCGACAGGGTCGACTTGCCCGACCCCGAGGAACCGATCACGGCCATCGTCTCGCCCGGGCTGACCCGCAACGACAGGCCGCGCAGGACCGGCTGGGACGGCACGTAGCCGAACCGCACGTCGTCGAACTCGATCCCGGCCACGTCGGCCGGCAGCGCCTCGGCGCCGGGCTTGTCGCTGATGACCGGGCGCGAGTCGATGACCTCCAGCACCCGGATCACCCCCGCCCGCGACTCCTGCCCGATCGTGACCAGCGCGGTCAGCATCCGCACGGGCCCGGCCATCTGGGCCAGGTAGCTGGAGAAGGCCAGGAACGTGCCCAGCGTGATGTTGCCGCGGATGGCCAGCCAGCCGCCCAGGGCCAGCACCCCGACCTGCCCGAGGGTGGGCACCGCCTGCAGGGCCGGGTTGAACCGGGCCATCAGCCGGGCCAGCCGGACCCGGGCGGCATACAGCGCCGTGCTGGCGCTTTCCATCCGCTCCAGTTCCTGCTCTTCCTGCCCGAAACCCTTGACCACGCGGACGCCGCCGACGGTCTCGTCGACGATGGCCGCGACCTCACCGGCCTGCTGCTGGGCGGCCCAGCTGGCCGGGAACAGCTTGCGCCGGGACCGCAGCGCGATGAACCACAGGGCCGGGGCGACCGCCAGCGCCACCAGCGCCAGCAGCGGCGACAGGAACAGCATAATGACGATCGAGACGACCAGCAGCAACGCGCTGCCCAGCGTGATCGGCAGGAACGACAGCAGCGACTGGATCATGTTGATGTCGGAGATCGACCGGCTGATCAGCTGGCCGGTGTGGATCTCGTCCTGCCGGGCGCCGTCCAGCCGGGACAGCGCCCCGAGCATCTCCGTGCGCAGGTCGTGCTGCACGTCCAGCGACAGCCGCCCGCCCGCGTAACGGCGCAGGAAGGTGGCGCCGAAGTTCGCGATCGCCACCGCCAGCAGCGCGATGGCCGGCCCCCAGATCGTGGCCTTGTGGGTCACGATCACGTTGTCGATGATGTCGCGCTGGATCAGCGGGATGAACGCGGTGAACACGGTGGCCAGCAGGGCCCCGGTCAGCGCGAAGATGAAGTTACGCCGGTATCGCCAGCAGTAGCCGGTCAGCCTGATCAGCCACCGGTCCAACTTAGGCCCCCGTGCCTGCTCCACTGCCCGGGCCGAGCGCCCACCTCGGCCTGGGCGTCGCAGAATGTCTGTAAGTCTCATGGTTACGTTGGCTAACAATAAAGATTGCCGCCGCTAAATTCCCGTGGTTATTTGCGGCTCGGCCCGCCGCATCGCCGGCGTGACCGGCATCAACCGGACAAATCACCCTGCGCGTTGGGTGTGTCGCCCTGCGAATGTCGGACCCGGCCGCTAGCGTCCTGAGCCATGCGGCTGCTGCACACGTCCGACTGGCATCTTGGCCGTACGCTGCACCGGGCTGATCTGCGCGAGGCCCAGGCCGCGTATCTCGACCACCTGGTCGAGGTGGTCCGGTCCGAGCGGGTCGACGCGGTGCTGGTCGCCGGCGACGTCTACGACCGGGCCATCCCCCCGGTCGACGCGGTCGCGCGGTTTGAGGACAGCCTGGCCCGGCTGCGCGACGCGGGCGCCCGGGTGGTGGTGATCAGCGGCAACCACGACTCGGCCCGCCGCCTCGGCTTCGCCAGCGCCCTGGTCGACCAGGCCGGGGTGTACCTGCGCACCCGGGCCTGCGCGGTCGCCCAGCCGGTGCTGCTGGAGGACCGGCACGGCCCGGTCGCGGTCTACGGCGTCCCGTACCTGGAGCCCGACGCGGTCCGCGCCGACCTGCCCCCGGACCCGGCCGCCGACGACGGCCCCCCGCCCCGGGGCCACCTCGGCGTCCTCACCCGGGCCACCGACTGCATCCGGGCCGACCTGGCCACCCGCGGCGGCGCCCGCTCGGTGGTGCTGGCCCACGCCTGGGTGACCGGCGGCGAGGCCTCCGAGTCCGAGCGGGACATCTCGGTCGGCGGGGTCGGCCGGGTACCGGGTGCGCTGTTCGACGGGTTCGGTTACACCGCCCTCGGGCACCTGCACGGCCCGCAGACCCTCAGCGAAAAGCTGCGCTACAGCGGGTCCCCGCTGCCGTACTCGTTCTCCGAGGCCCGCCAGGCCAAGGGCGCCTGGCTGGTCGACCTCGGCGGCGACGGCGGCGTCGCCGTCGAACGGGTCCCGGCCCCGTCCTTCCGCCGCCTGTCGGTGCTCCGCGGCCCGCTGGCCGACCTGCTCACCTCCCGCGCCTACACCGGCCAGGAGGACGACTACGTGTCGGCGGTGCTGACCGACCCGGCCCGCCCCGAAGGGGCGATGGACCAGCTCCGCCAGCGGTTCCCCCACATCCTGGTGCTGGCCTTCGAGCCCGAAGGGGGCCAGGCGGGGACGGCCAGCTACCGCTCCCGGGTCGCGGGCCGCGACGACCTGGCCATCGCCGCCGAGTTCATCGGCCACGTGCGCAACAGCCCCGTCACCGAAGGCGAACGGGCGCTGCTGACGGCCGCCTTCGACCAGGCCCGCCGGGCCGAGGTCGAAGCCTGATGCGGCCGCACCGGCTCGAGGTCACCGCGTTCGGCGCGTTCGCGGGCACCGTCGAGGTCGACTTCGACGCGCTGGCCGGCTCGGGCCTGTTCCTGCTGCACGGCGAGACCGGCGCGGGCAAGACCACCCTGCTCGACGCGATCGGCTTCGCCCTCTACGGCCGGGTGGCGGGGGAGCGCAACAAGACCAAGCGGCTGCGCTCGGACCACGCCCCGGCCGGCCTGCGCACCCAGGTGGTGTTCGAGACCACGATCGGCCCCCGCCACCTGCGGATCACCCGCAATCCGGCCCAGGCCCGGCCCAAGCGGCACGGTACCGGCTTCACCACCGAGCAGGCCAAGGTGCTGCTGGAGGAGGAGACCGGCGGCCACTGGCACGCGGTGTCCACCCGCGCCAACGAGGCCGACCGCGAGATCGCCGACGCCATGGGCATGTCGGCCGAGCAGTTCTACCAGGTCGTGCTGTTGCCGCAGGGCGAGTTCGCCCGCTTCCTGCACGCCGACGCCGGCGACCGGGCCGCGCTGCTGCAGAAGCTGTTCCGCACCGACCGCTTCCGCACCGTCGAAGACTGGCTGGCCGACCGCCGCCGCACCACCCAAGCCCAGGTCGCCGCGGCCGAGGCCGAACTGGACAAGCTCACCGCCCGCATCGAACAGGTCGCCGGCGACCTCATCCCCACCCCGGCCAGCACTCCGGCAATGTCCGCCTCCTGGGCCGCCGACCTCGCCGCGGCCGCCGCCGCCGAGGCCGATATCGCGGCCGCCGCAGTCACCGCCGCGCGAGCCGCCCTGGACGCCGCCCGCGCGGAGGAAGCCCAGGTCAGGGACCTCGACAGCCGCCAGCGCCGCCGTGCCGGCCTGCTGGCCCGCCGCGAACAGCTGGCCGCCGCCGCCCCCGAACGGGACGCGCTGCGCCAGGAACTCGCCGCCGCCGAGCGCGCCGCCGCGATCGCCCACGCTTTTGAAAATTCTGAACGGTACGTGGTGGCTCTCACCACCGCCCGCCAGCAGGAAAACGAGGCGCGCGTGGCCGCCGCCCCGGCCGGACTGCCGGCCACGGCCGGGCCGGACGAGTTCCGGATCGCCGCCGACGAACGCCGCCAGCGCATCGGCCAGCTGCAGGCCCTCCGCGACGTCAGCCAGCAGGCCGTCGACCAGGACGCCGCCGCCGACCAGGCCAGCCGGCGGGCGGCCGCTCGCGGTCAGGAACTCGACGCGGCCGGGCGGGTGCTGGCCCAGCAGCGGGTGGAGCTGGACCGGCTGACCCGGCAGCGGGACTCCGCCCAGCGGGCCGCCACCCAGCTCCCGGTCGCCCGATCCGAAGCCGAACGGCTGCGCGCCCAGGCGGCCGACGCCGCCCAGCTGGCCGACGACTGCGCCGGCGTTCGCGACCTGCGCGAGCAGAAGACCAGCGCCCGCGAGCACGCCAGCGACCTGCGCGAATACGCGCTGCGGGTCCGCGGCGAACGGATCGACGGCATGATCGGCGAGCTCGCCGCCCGGCTCACCGACGACACCCCGTGCCCGGTCTGCGGCTCGCTCGACCACCCCGAACCGTCCGAGCTGCAGGGGCGCCGGATCACCCACCAGGAAGAGGAGCAGGCGTTCGCCGAGGTCGAGGCGGCCCAGAACGCGGTCGCCAAGATCGACAACGAACTGTCGATCGTGGTCGCCCGGATGGGGGAGCTGACCGCCCGGCTGATCACCGCCAACGTCAGCGAGCCGGTCCTGCGCGAGGACGCCGCCCTGGTCGACGCGATGCTCGCCACCGGTGACGTCGACCGGACCGGCCACGACGACCGCGGCCCGCTTCAGCCGGGCCTCGCCCAGCCGACCCTGTTCGACGCGCCGCCGCTCCCGCCCACCACGATGCCGGCCGTCGGCACCGTGGACCGGCTGTGCGCACTGGCGGCCGACCTGACCGTGGCCTCCGCCGCCCGCGAGGGTGCCGCCAGCGACCTGGCGGCCGAGGCGGAGCAGCTGGAGCGGCTGGAGGCGGCGCTGGCGGCCGGGCGGACGGCGATCACCGAGACCGAGCGACGCCTCGCCACCCTGACCGCCGAACGCGAGTCAGCCCAGGTGGCGGCCGGGGAAGCCCAGGGCCGGGCCGCCGCCCACCGGGCCGCGCTGGCCAGCCACCTGGACGGCGCCCCCGACCTCGACCACGCGCTGGTGACCGCCACCGAGCTGGCCGACGCGCTGGCCGAGGCCGCCCGCGCCACCGAGGCCACCCGGGCCGCGGCCACCGCCGCCGGCCTGGCCGAGGCCGAAGCGGGGCAGGCCGCCACCGGGGCCGGGTTCCCGGACGCGGCCGCCGCCCGGGCGGCCGGCCGGGAGCCGGACTGGCGCTCCGCCCGCCAGCGGGAGCTACGCACCCACGAGGACGAGGTCGTCCGGGTCGACGGTCAGCTGGCCGACCCCGAACTGGACGTCGCCCTGGAACCGGCCGCCGATCTGGCCACCGCCCAGGCCGTCACCGCCGGCGCGTCCGGCCGGCACGACGCGGCGGTCGGCGAACACCGCCGGGCCAGCGACCGGGCCACCGCCCTGGCCGGGCTGGCCCCCGAATTCGCCGGCCAGACCACCGCCCTGCAGCCGCTGCGCGACCGGGCCGCCGAAGCCCGCCAGCTGGCCGATCTGGCGGCCGGCCTGGGCGCCAACACCCTGCGGATGACGCTGTCGGCGTTCGTGCTGGCCGCCCGGCTGGAAGAGGTGGCCGAGGCCGCCAGCCACCGGCTGCTGGCCATGACCGCGGGCCGGTACCGGCTGGCCCACAACGACACCCGCCGCGGCGGCGGCAAGTCCGGCCTCGGGCTGGTCGCCCAGGACGCCTGGACCGGTCAGGACCGTGACACCAGCACCCTGTCCGGCGGTGAGACGTTCCTGGCCAGCCTGGCCCTCGCGCTCGGGCTGGCCGATGTGGTGACCGCCGAAGCGGCCGGCGTCACCATCGAGGCCCTGTTCGTCGACGAGGGCTTCGGCACCCTTGATGAGGAGACCCTCGAAGAGGTCATGTCGGTCCTCGACACCCTGCGCGAAGGCGGCCGCCTGGTCGGCATCGTCAGCCACGTCACCGAGCTCCGCCAGCGCATCCCCGCCCAGCTTCACGTGCGCAAGGGCCGCACCGGCAGCACCGTCCAGCTCACGGCCCCCTGACCTCTTACCCCCCTCCAAAACTGGCGTAGTAGGCGGCGGCGGTGTCCTTGCCACCGTGCCCCTGGATGGTGGCCCGGCGCAGGCGGGCCACGATCGCCCGGGCGACGTCCATCCGCAGGCCCTCGCCCTCGCCCGCCTCAGCGATCAGCGTCGCTGTTGGTGACCAGCTTGAGCCGGGTGCCCGCGTCCGCCTGGTTCAGCCAGACGGTCTTCTGGCCGATGGCGTCGAACACCGGCCGGACCCGCTCCCGCACCCGATCACGGTCGGTGTCCGGGCCGGACGCCAGCACGGTGAGCTGCCCGGCCTCGGCGGCCGCCGTGAGCACCTCGGACACGGTCGGCCCGTCGGCCAGCACGGTCACGATGACGTCCGCCTCGCGTACCGCTTCGGCCGGGCCGTCGGTCACGGTGGCGCCGTCGGCGGCCAGCGGCTCGGCCCGGTCACGAGTCCGGTTCCACACCCGTAGCGGCAGACCCGCCCGCGCCAGGTTCCGGCCCATTCCTGCCCCCATGATGCCGGTACCCAGCAACGCCACCGTTGGCGGCGCTGGTGCACTTTCTGTCATTTGCTGGCCCCTTTATCTGATGACCGCCAATTATGCCCGCCATGCACTGACAAAAACGCCAAAACACTGAAAATGCGTAGCGGTGCACATTCGGACATTAATGTAACCGGCCGATTGTGACCTGCGTCACGTCCAATCTGTGCAGCTTGTCCAATGTTGCACCCGGTCGCCGCAGGTCATTGCGTTAT
>Ga0213875_10000891_pt1 | contig 21850 bp, 16 predicted proteins | sample BarmaccomBMRX_R8_FD_160105 | JGI IMG/M metagenome (GOLD analysis project Ga0213875, IMG submission 160105) | Root-associated microbial communities from Barbacenia macrantha in rupestrian grasslands, the National Park of Serra do Cipo, Brazil - RX_R8 | ecosystem: Host-associated > Plants > Roots... | reverse complement strand
AGCTTTGATCTGCTCGGCGCGCAGATCGCGGCGGCGCACGAGATCGGCGTCAACACCCCGGTCTACATCTCCGCCGGGCTGGACGAGAAGGAGGCGCGGCGGCACCCCGAATGGCTGATGCGCGACGGAAATGACAGAACGAATTGGGCGGACACCTGGTTCCAGCCCGGCTACCACCAGTTCTGCATGAACACGCCGTATTTGGACGTTCTTGTCCGGCAGATTGAAGAGGTCGTACAGAACTACGACGCGGACGGCATCTTCCTGGACATCGTCGGCGTCCGCGCCTGCGTCTGCCGCCATTGCCTGGACACGCTGCTGGCCGAGGGGAAGGACCCGCGCGACCCCGCCGCCGTGCTGGAACTGGGCGAGCGGACCTACGCGAATTACGCCCGGCGTGCCAACGAGTCCGTCCACAGGCACAAGCCCGGCCTGCCCGTCTTCCACAACGGCGGGCACATCCGCCAGGGCCGGCGCGACCTGGCGCACTTCAACACGCACCTGGAGCTGGAGTCGCTGCCGACCGGCGGCTGGGGCTATGATCATTTCCCGCTCTCCGCCCGCTACGCGGCCACGCTCGGCATGGATTATCTCGGCATGACCGGCAAGTTCCACACGTCCTGGGGTGAGTTCGGCGGCTACAAGCACCCCAGTGCCCTGCGCTACGAGGCAACCCTGAGCCTAGCGAACGGCGCGCGCATCTCGGTCGGTGACCAGCTCCACCCCGCGGGGGAGATGGATCCGGCGACCTACGCGCTGATCGGGGCGGCCTACGCCGAGGTGGAGGGGAAGGAAGCATGGTGCGTCGGCGCGAGGAACGTCGCTGACGTGGCCCTGCTGTCGGTGGAGGCGGCGACGCAGACCAGCAAGTTTGCTGGCCTGCACCCCCGCTCCGGCCGCCCCGACGCCGGGGCCGTGCGGATGCTGCTGGAAGGCAAGTTTTTGTTTGACGTGGTGGACATGGAGGAAGACCTGTCGCGCTACAAGGTCGTCGTCCTGCCCGACGGCATCCGCATCGGCGACGCACTGAAGGCCAAATTGGACGCCTTCTTTGCGGGCGGCGGCAAGGCGCTGGCGACGGGTGAGTCGGGGCTGAACGAGGCGGGCGACGGCTTCGCCTTGGATCTAGGAGTCCGCTACGAGGGGCCGAACGAGTACCGTCCCGACTTTTTCCGCCCGCACTGGCCGCTGAATAATCTAGGCGAGGCGGCGTTCGTGTTCTATGCACCGGGGCAGAGGGTCGGCCTTGCCGATGGCGGCGGCACTGTCCTAGGCCACCGGGAGAACCCCTACTTCAACCGCGAGTTCAACCACTTCTGCTCGCACCAGCACACGCCCAGCAATTTGCAAGACGCCGGCCCCGGCATGGTGGAGGGCCGAAACGGCATCTACTTCGCCTGGAACGTCTTTGAGGATTATGCGACCAAAGGCAGTCTGGCCCTGAAAGAGTCTGTGCTGTACGCCCTGAACCGCCTGCTGGGGGACAACAAAACACTGGAAACGAACCTGCCGGCGCAGGGCGTCGTGACGCTGACCGAGCAGCAGGAGGCGGACCGCTACGTCAATCACCTGCTCTACGCCTCCCCCGTCAAGCGCGGCGACGGCATTGAGGTCATTGAAGACATCCTGCCACTGCACGATGTCCAGGTCTCCCTGCGCCTGCCGCGGACGGTGAAGCGCGTCTCCCTTGCCCCGCAGGGCGAGGACGTCCCGTTCACACAGGCCGGGGGCGCGGTCAGGTATACTGTGCCGAGACTTGAGTGCCACCAGATGGTCGTCCTTGACTACGCCTGATAACGCATCCTGGCCCCCAGCCCCGGATCGCCCTCCCGCCCCCGATCCGGGAGGAGTAGGAGAAGAGTCGCCCCCTCCGGCTGCCCCGGAAGCGGGGACGAAACGCGCCATCTTCGCCTACCTGGCCTTCAACCTGCTGCTGCCGCTGATCCCAGTCCACCCGCACCGGCTGTCGGTGGGGGCGGCGCTCGGCCTGGTGGTCGTGCCGACCGTGCTGTTCATGCTGCTCCAGCTCTGGCTGGCCCGCGCGCTGGTCAGCCTGCGGCCCGGCGTCAGGGCCAGCCTGCTGGCGGCGGCGCTGGCCGCCGCCGTCTGGCTGGTCGTGCTCCAGGTCATCCACCCGCACCGGGGCTGGGCGCTCTCGCTGAACTTCCCGCTGGCCCTGCTGCGGCCGCTGCTGCTCGGCCTGTCCATCACCCTCTCCTGCACGTTCTTCGGGATCGCCCTGTCGCGCATCGTGCGGGAGGCAAACGTCCTGCTGCCGATTGCCCTGGTCGCCATGCCGATTGACTACATCGGCGCGATGACCCCCATCGGGTTCACGCAGAATGCGGTGCAGCAGCATCCGGGCATCGTCCGCGCCGTCAGCATCCCGGTGCCGGCGGTCGGCGGCCTGCACCCCCTCGGCTTCATCGGCCCCGGCGACGCGCTGTTCCTGGCCTTCTTCCTCGCCATCGTGCAGCGCTTGAATTTGAACCTGCGCGGCACGTTCTGGGGGATGTACGGCCTGCTGACGGCGACCATGCTGCTGGTGCTTGTCACAGGCGTGAACGTCGCGGCGCTGGTGCCGATGGGCCTGGCGCTGCTCATCGCCAACTGGCCCGCATTCCGTCTGCAGCGCTCGGAGGTCTTCGCCACCCTGTACGCCGTCCTGCTCGTGCTGGCGCTGGCGGTGGCCTTTTACGCCTACAGCCACGCGCACTTCTTCCATCACTGAGGTTGTCCCATGACTGAAATCACCCTGCCCCGCCGGGTCGTGCTGCTGGAGACCGATGAGCGCGCCGGCCTGGTCGCCGAGCTCACCGTGGTCTGCGCCGCTGAGGGAATCTCGCTGGAGATCACCACCGGGTCCGGCCACGTCCTCTTGACCTTCGCCGCCGATGACCGGACGGTGGAGCGCTTGCGTCCCGGCCTGGAGTCCGTCCCCGGCGTCGGTCGCGTCCGCTTCTATCAGGTCCTGCCCCGCCGCGCCCCGTCCGTCACACCCCCATTCTAACGGTTCGGCCCCCATCGCCCGATTCCGTTCTGGGTCCAGCAGCAGTGTCCGCTTTTGCCCGCTGGGCGGCCATTATACTTCCGGAGAACGACAGCGATGCAGGAAACATGCGACTGGCCACTGCTGCGCCGCTACGTGCGGGACGGCTCCCAGGAAGCCTTCGCGCGGCTCGTGCGGCGCCACCTCAACCTGGTGTACTCGACCTGCCGGCGCGAGGTCTCCGACCCTGATCTGGCCGAGGACGTCACCCAGGCGGTGTTCCTCCTCCTGGCGCGGAAGGCGGCCCGCCTGCGGCCCGGCACCGTGCTGACCGGGTGGCTGTACCAGACCGCGCGCTATGCCTGCCGCGAGGCGCTGCGGCAGGAGAGGCGGCGGGAGGCGCGGGAGAAAAAGGCGGGTCAGGAAATGCTCCGGGAACGCTCTTATGAAGGCCCGGCGGCCTGGGAGTCGGTGGAACCGCACCTACATCATGCGCTGGACGGGCTGGCTCGGACCGACCGGGAGGCCCTCCTACTGCGCTTCTTCGATGGCCTGAGTCTGGTCGAGGTTGGGGAGGCCCTGGGGGTGTCGGAGGAGGCGGCGCGAAAGCGCGTGGCCCGTGGGCTGGAGAGGATGCGCCGAATCCTGGCCGAAGCCGGTGCAGTGTTTCCGGCCGCCGCCCTGGCCGCCCTGCTGACGGCAGGCGCCGTTCGGGCCGCTCCCCTATCCCTCACCTCCCACATCCTGGACAGCCCACTAATCACGTCCGTCGGTCATGCGGGGGCGGTCACGGCCACTACACGTGCATTGGAGATTTTCAAGGGAGTGCATCGGGCTATCTGGGTGACGAAGGCACATCTCTGGACGGCAATCATCGGCTCCGGCCTGATTGGCGTAGGAGGCGTCTCCTACGTGATGCACGCGGCGGGGGCAACCCGCTACGCGCCCGGCGGACGAGCGGCCCGGCCTGCCCCGATGTCGCCATTGCGGAGGGAGAAGTTGACGGCGGGAGGGCCACGGGACTGCGCCGAGGAGCGGCAGTTAGCCATGAACAGCCTCAAGCAGATCGGCCTGGGCATCATTCAATACGCGCAGGACAACAATGAACACTTCCCGGAGGCGAACAGCCTCCGCGACAGCGTCATGCCCTATTTAGCGGAGGACGACAGCCTGTTCCAGATCGGCAACAGCCGGTTCGTCTACCACGCGCCCGCCGACCTGAACTTGGCGCACCTAGACAATCCAGCCACGACTGTCCTGGGCACGATGAACCTGCCCTGCGCCCGCGTCGTGCTCTACGCGGACGGACATGTGAGGACGTTTAATAAGATGTGATGGCCTCCAGCGACGGCCTTCAAGGGCCTGGCGCTAGACCCAAGGCCGGGGGTGTGGCTCTTCGCGGGCGCCGGGCATCTCGACGACTCCGAGCAGGCCCTGCTTTCGGAGAGCGCGGGCCTGCCTCTGGTCAACCAGCGGCGGCGCAACTGCCCCGTGCATCTGGCGCCCTGGGTCCAGTACCTGTGCAAGCGCGGACGCCGAGAGTCCGCCTGCGTGGACAAAGAAAGACCTTTTCTGTCTCCACACAGGTGGAGACTCGGCCGCAGGCCGGGAAGCGGCGAATTCATTCGCTGTCCTGCCTGTCCAGAAACTCTCGCGCCAGCCGCGCGGCGGTTTCTTTGTCATCGGGGGCGAGTCGGCCTTCAACGACCTCATTGGTGAGGTAGTCTTTGATGCGGCCCACCTGCTTTCCGGGGGACAGGTTCAGGAGAGTCATGATCTCTTGGCCGTCCAGGGGCGAGGTCAGGGCGGTGATGTCCTGTCGGCTCTGGATGGCGTCAATGCGGGCGCGTAATTCTAAGGCGCGGGAGATGTCCTGACGCTCCGGGGACTGGGCGGCGACATCGGCGCGGTGGAGGGCGAAGAGGTCGTCCAGGCAGGGGCCGAGGTCACGGATCAGGCGACGCACGGCGGCGTCGGTCCAGCCGGAGTGATATTCGCCGATCCGCATGTGCTGGGCGACCAATCGGGTGACACCTGCGATCTCGTCGTTGGAGAACTTGAGGCGCTGCATCAGGGCGCGCGCCATCTGCGCGCCGACATCCTGGTGGCCGTAGAAGTGGACGTGGCCCTCGGCGTCTACGGTGCGGGTGCGGGGCTTGGCGACGTCGTGCAGCAGGGTCGCCAGGCGCAGGGTGAGCGAGGCGTCCAGCGGCAGGCTGCCGAGGGCAATCAGAGTGTGCGTCCAGACATCATAGGCGTGGAAAGCGTTCTGGGTGACGCCGACCATCTCCAAGAGTTCCGGGGCGAACTGGGCGAGCAGACCGCTGTCGCGCAGCAATTCCAGGCCCCGCGGGGCGCGCGGCGTCAGGAGCGTCTTGCTGAACTCTTCTTGAATGCGCTCGGCGGAGACGATTTGCAGGCGGCGGGCGTGGATCCGCATGGCCCCCCAGGTCTCCGGGGCGATGGCGAAGCCGAAGCGGGCGGCGAAGCGGACGGCGCGCAGCATCCGCAGGGGGTCGTCCGCAAACGTCAGGGCCGGGTCGGTGGGAGTGCGGATGATTCGCGCTTCCAAGTCCTGATAGGCGAGACCCAGCGGGTCGGCGATCTCACCCGTATGCAGGTTCTCCAGCAGGGTGTTGATGGTGAAGTCGCGGCGTCGGGCGTCGTCAGCCAGCGTGCCGGGGCGGACCTGGTCCGGCCTGCGGCTGTCCGGGGCGTAGGACTCGACGCGGGCCGTCACCAGTTCCACGTCGCGGCCCTGTACGACGATCATGGCGGTGCCGAAGCGGGGGTAGACGACGGGGTGGTACTGGGCGACGCCCCGGTCATAAAGGAACTGGGCGAGGCCGAGGGCGTCGCCTTCCAGGACGATGTCAATGTCGTCCTGGGGCGAGGGCAGACCCATCACCTTGTCGCGGACGAAGCCGCCGACGAGATAAAGGCGACCGTCGTAGAGGGTCGCGCGGGTGGCGTCGCGCAGGGCGCTCAGGATGGAGTCAGTGTCGCCGGGCATGGAAGATGGCCCCCGGCCCCCAGTCTGGGGAGCAGGAAATCAGCCCGAAGCGGCGACGATGGCGGCGAAGTCGGCGGCCTTGAGGCTGGCCCCGCCGATCAGGCCGCCGTCAATGTTGGGGCGGGCCAGAAGGTCGGCGGCGTTGTCAGGCTTCATGGAGCCGCCGTACTGGATGCGGACGGCATCGGCGGCCTCCTGTCCGGCCGCTTGGGCGACGGCCTGGCGGACGACGCCGCAGACCCTATCGGCCTCATCGGGAGCGCAGGTCTCGCCTGTGCCGATGGCCCACACCGGCTCATAGGCGAAAACGACGTGCGAGGCGATCAGTTCCGGCGCGATGTTTTCTAATGCGCGCGTCACCTGCATGGTCACGATGTCGTCAATGTGGCCCTGCTGGCGCTCATCCAGCGTCTCGCCGACGCAGATAATCGGGTTCAAGTTCGCCGCGAGCACGGCCTGGGCCTTGATGTTGACCCCGGAATCAGTCTCGCCGAAGGTCTTGAGCAGGTCCGGCGTCATGTCCGGCTCCGGGACGCCGAAGCGGCCCCGCGTCTCGGAATGGCCCAAAATCACGTACTGAACGCCGACATCGGCCAGCATGGGGATGGAAATTTGGCTGGTGTAGGCCCCGCTCCCCTTCCAGAACGCGCCCTGAGCGCCCAGGCCAATATTGGTGCCGCCCAACGCCTGCTTGACCGCATGGAGCGCGGTGAAGGGCGGGCAGACCAAGACATCTGCCGCATCCTTGCCCGCGACCAGCGGCGCGAGGTCTTTGACCAGGGCGAGCGCCTCGCCCACGGTCTTGTTCATCTTCCAGTTGCCGGCGATGATCTTTCGGCGCATCGTGTCTCCTTATTCCGTCTCGGTGATGTCCAGTGCGCCCAGTTCGTCCCAGATACCGTCGGGTAGGGGCGCGGCGGCGTCGCGCAGGTCCTGGGCGATCTCGTCCGCCGTCTTCGCGCCGATCAGGGTGGCGTGGATGCGCGGCTCGCGCAGCGAGAATTGCAGCGCGACGGCCTTTTCGGGGAGGCCGCGCTCGCGGCACCACTGGTAGAGGCGTCGGGCGGATTGCAAGTCCTGCTCGCTCGGCTTGAGCGTCATCTGCCGCGCCGTCTCATCGGGGTCACGCCCGGTCAGCAGTCCGAAGTCCAGCGGCGAGCCGTTGATGACACCGACATCATGCCGTGCGGCCGCGTCCAGCAGGTCCTCGGCGGTTGTGCGAATCGGGTTGTAATCGGCGTAGGTCAGGATGACATCCACGCGCCCGTCCTCAATAGCCTGCCGATGCCACTCATGGCTGCGCTGGCCCAGTCCGACCGCGCCGATCACGCCCTGCGCCTTGAGTGATTGCAGGGCGTCAAACGCGCCGCGCGGGGCCAGCACCGGCCCCATGTCCTCCGGGTCATGCACCAGCACGAGGTCCAGGCGGTCGGTCCCCAGCACCCGCAGACTGTTCTCCACATTCCAGTGGACACCGTCCCAGGAGTAGTCGCCCCTGCGGTCCGGGTGGGTGCCGACCTTGGTGGACAGGACCACTTGATTCCGCAGGCCGCCACGCAGGGCCAGACCGATCTTGCGCTCGCTGTCCCCGTAGGAGGCGTCGGTGTCCACAAAGTTGATGCCCTGGGACACGGCGTATCGCACGGCCTCCACGGCCTGCGCGTCGGACACGTCGCCGTAGACGCCCCCCAGCCCGGCCCCGCCGAGCGCCAGGGCAGACACTTCCAGATTGCTGCGCCCCAGACGCCGCCGGGGCAATGACTTGCCTTGCTGTTCCATGGGTCTAGCTTGCCTGGGGCCGCGTCAGCGGCAGGAGGGCGGCGACACGCACGGGAGAACGGGGGGCGGCCAGCGGTGCGATGGACTCCTGCTCGCCATACACGTCTAAACTCAGGTATTCGCCATTCTCCGGCTGGCGGCGCACTTCCAGAGTGCGGTAGCGCAGGTTGATGAGCCAATAGTCGGGAACGCTGTCCGTCGCATACATGGCCGCTTTGGTTCCCCGGTCGTAGCGCAGGGTCGTGTCGGAGACTTCAACCAGTAGCAACGCGACAGAAGAAATGGGAACATCCGCGTAATCATCCGGCACCCCCGGTACGACCAAAACATCGGGTTCCGGTTCCAGCCCGCTGTTCAGCCGCAGCGACAGTTGTTGGCGGACGACCCAGCCCGGCCCGAAAGCATCTTCCAGCGCATCAGCCGTTTTCATGATGCTGATGCTGTGCGGCTCTCCCATCGGACCCATTCTTTTGATGACCCTTCCATAGATCAATTCGGTACGCTCATCGGGCTGAAGGATGCCGTATTTTGCCAGGCGGTAATACTCTTCACGATTGAACAGGCGAGGGACGCCCTCGCCAAAGACCATGATTTCGCCGTGAATGAGTTCCGTGCGCTCCTCCGGGCCGAAGATGATCGGATAGGCCATCCGATGATACTCGCCCAGAGTCCAGCGGCGCAGGGACAGGCCGGAGTCGGGCGTCAGGTCGTCCAGGAAGGTCGGCGTTTCGGGCAGCAGGTCGGCCAAGATGGTCATGGTTTCACGCCTCGCGGAAGATGGTCTGGTCGCGGCGGCGGCCGACGGAGACGGTGGTGATGGGGACGCCGACGTGGGCCTCGACGGTCTCGACGAAGCGGCGGGCGTTGCCGGGGAGCTGGCCGTACTCCCGGATTCCGCTGACATCTTCCGCCCAGCCGGGGAGGGTTTGGTAGACGGGGCGGCAGCGGCAGAGGCGGGCCTGGTCGGAGGGGAAGTCGGTGATGGTATGGCCGTCCAGGGTGTAGGCGGTGGCGAACTTCACCTCGTCGAAGCCGCAGAGCACGTCCATGTGGCCCAGGTACAGGTCGGTCAGGCCATTGACTAATGCGCTGTAGCGCAGGGCGACGCCGTCCAGCCAGCCGCAGCGGCGGGGGCGGCCCGTGGTGGTGCCGTACTCCAGGCCGCGCTCGCGGATGCGGTCGCCGATCTCGTTGGCCTGCTCGGTCGGGAACGCGCCCGCGCCGACGCGCGTGGAGTAGGACTTGGAGACGGCGATGATCTGGTCGATCTGGGTTGGCCCCAGCCCCGTGCCGATGCACGCGCCGCCGGCCGACGGGTGGGACGACGTGACGTAGGGGTAGGTGCCCAGGTCAATGTCCAGCAGGGTGGCCTGCGCGCCTTCAAAGAGTACGTTCTTGCCGCTCTTGGCGGCGTAGGCGACGCGCAGGGCGGTGTCGTCCACGTAGGGGCGCAGCTTGTCGGCGTGGGGCGAGAGTTGTTCCAGCATCTCATCGGCGCGGAGGGCAGGGACGCCGTAGACCTTGGTGAGCAGTTCGTTCTTGTAGTCCAGCACTTCGGCCAGGCGGTCGGAAAACTGGGCGGGATCCACGAACTCGCGGACGCGGATGCCGATGCGGGCCGCCTTGTCTTGATACGCAGGGCCGATGCCGCGCCCCGTCGTGCCGAGCGCCCGTCCGCCCTTGCGCTTCTCCTCCAATTCGTCCAGCAGGCGGTGGTACGGGAGGACGACGTGGGCGTTGCCGCTGACCTTGAGGTTCTCGCAGGAGACGCCGCGCCCTTGCAGGTGTTCAATCTCGCCCACAAAGGAGGCAGGGTCGAGCACGACGCCGTCGGCGACCACGCACAGGGTCTCCGGGTGGAGGATGCCGGCGGGGATGAGATGGAGCTTGTACTCCTGGTCGTCCACGACGACGGTGTGCCCCGCGTTGGAGCCCCCGCCCCAGCGCACGACCACGTGCTTGTCATGCGCCAGGAAGTCAATCAACTTGCCCTTGGACTCATCGCCCCACATGGCCCCGACGACCACGGTGTTCGCCATTTTCTCATGCCCCTTCGCCGTCGCCTCCTAGTCCCAGCAAGGCTTTGGGAGATAGCGACAGACGCGGGATTATAGCACCGGGCAGACGGGAAAGTCAACGGCGGCGGGGCGCAACCAGGCGGGATCAAGCGGCCTGTAAGGGTTCGTAATGCAAGACGAGAAGCTGATCGGAACGCAATGTGAGCAAGGCGTAGGTACGTCCCTCGCCGTCGCTGAATTCCACCTCGAAGGCATCCGACGCATACTGCTCAACGACAGTTCCGACCTGCCCGCGAACAAGGCCCCGCTGCGGGATGTCCTCGGTCAGAGTCACCACGTCATAAGGTTTCATCCCTTGTCTCGTACCGCCATTATACCCTGGCCCGGTTCGCCTGAGACGCCTTGCCCATTTTCATCTCTTGACAGCCGACAGCGCCTGTGTTAAGATACGGCGGCATTGCAGCGCAGGCGGGAATGGCCCCGCTGGAAAGGCTCACTGATGCGTGCTCCTGATACTCTTCTTCGACGCTGTCTTCCGATCGGCGGCCTGTCCCTCGCCCTCTGCGGGCCAGCAGGAAATTGTGCCACACCAACGGCCCCGCCGACACCGACAGCACTAGCCCCGCCGACACCGACAGCACCAGCCCCGCCGACACCGGCAACGCCAGCCCCGGCGGCGACCGCTCCTCCGGCCGCCCCTGTTCCGCCAGCGCCGGACCCCTTGACCAGTTTCGCCGTCTACAGTGCGGTGGGGGTGACGCTGGACAGCAGCACGAAGATCAACGCAGGGCTGGTGGGCAGCAACGGCGACGTGTCCATCGGCCCGTTCTCCCGCTTCGCCGGACTGAAGGCTGGCGGACGGCTCGGATTTTCCAGCACCGGCGGCGGCGTCACCGTGATCGGCCCCATCACCTTCAACGGCGACGTCGCGCTCGGCCAGGACTTCAGCGTTCTGGGCGCGATCAACAGCGGCGGCAGCATCGGGATCAATGACCGGCCCCACATCACCGGCGACATCACCGCCGCCGGCAGTGTGCTGATTGCCCTGAGCGGAGGGATCGTCGGCAACATCCGCGCCGGGGGCAACTTCCGCGTGGGGGACTTCAACACCATCACCGGGGACGTGCTGGCGAACGGCAGCGCGCTGGTCGGCGGGACGGTCAACGGCAGCGTCACCTGCCATGACCTGTCCTTTCAGTTCCCCGGCCAGGTCAACGGCAAGACCCGGCAGGGCGCGGGCGCGGTGACGCCGGCCAAGTACGTCCCGGAGGCACTGCCGCCCGCGGACACGTTCAAGACCGGCAAGGAGAACAGCAGTGGGGCCACCACCCCCGACTCCCCCCTGCCGCCGGGCCGCTACGCCGCGCTGGACGCGCCCGACTTCCGCCAGGTGTATCTGACCGCCGGCGACTACTCTTTCCAGAGCATCACGCTGGGCGACTCCGCCTCGCTCCACCTGATGAACATCTCGGCCACCAAGGGCCTGCACGTCTTCGTGTCGGGCGACGTGCATCTTGGCCGGTTCGTGAAGACCTTTGTGAAGGAGCAGGCCCTGGTGAACGCCAACACCGCCCTGGCAAAGAAAGCGCTCTGGGAGGTGCTGGGCAAGTTCGATACCCTCGGCTCCGACGAGTTCTTCGGGACGATCTTCGCGCCCAACGGCCCCATCGTCCTGGGCGGCAACTGCACGCTGACCGGCTCGCTGGTCAGCGGCGGTCCGATCACGGCAGGCGTCTTCTTCACGGAGACCTTTGAGCCGTCCGGCAAGTTCGTCAACTGGCCGCCGCCGGCTCCGCTTTCGTCTCCGCCCGTCCTGCCCCCGGCAACGGGAATGAAGACGGCTCCTGCGGCCCCCAGGCCCGGGGGAGCGGGAGCCACTTCGCCCCAGCATTGAAAGCAGACGCCGCATCTTGCCGACCATCCGCCTCGAAACCCAGATCAACGCGCCCATGGAGATGGTCTTCGACATGGCCCGCGACGTGGACGTTCATGCGCGCACCGTCCCGCACACCCGCGAGCGCGCCCTCGATGTGGGCGATGGGCGGCGGCTGGGGCCGGGCGACACCGTCACCTTTGAGGCCGTCCACTTCTGCGTCCGCCAGCGACTGACCGCGCGCATCACGGCATTCCAGCGCCCCACCCTATTCGCCGACGAAATGGTGCGCGGCGCGTTCGGCTCCCTGCGCCACACGCACACGTTCGAGGCCAACGCGGCGGGGACGCTGATGCGCGACACGCTGGAATTCACGTCCCCGCTGGGCCTCCTCGGCAGGCTCGCCGACCGGCTGTTCCTGGAACGCTACATGCGCCGCTTCCTGCAAATCCGCAACGCCAACCTCAAACGCCTCGCCGAAGAAGCATAGTCAAGGATGCCATCGCCGCCTGCGGTCCTGGTGCCGGTAAGAGCCGTTGTGTCTAGTCGGGCCTCCTACTCCACCGTCACGGATTTCGCCAGATTGCGCGGCTGGTCGATCTCGCGGCCCAGGGCGGCGGCGATGTGGTAGGCCAGCAGCTGTGCGGGGATGATGGCGAGCACGGGCATGAACGTGTCATGCGTGCCGGGGATGCGGATCACCGAGTCCACCGAGCGAGCGTCGAGGCCCTCGTCACCCTCCTTGACGACGGCGATGGCCGCACCGTCGCGCGCCTTGACCTCCTTGACGTTGGAGAGCATCTTGTCATAGAGGGCCGACTGCGTGGCGAAGCAGACCACCGAGACGCCCGGCTCTACCAGCGCCAGCGGCCCGTGCTTCATCTCGCCCGCAGCATACGCCTCCGCGTGGATGTAGGAGACTTCCTTCAGTTTCAGAGCCGCCTCCAGCGCCACGGCGTAGTCGAAGCCGCGCCCCAGGAAGAAGAACGACGACGAGTGCGCCAGCGGACGGGCCAGCTCCGCGATGGCGTCCGCCTGCGTCAGTATCTGCGCGACCTGCCGGGGCAGCGCCTTCAGCTGCTCCACGTAGGCGGCGACCACCTCCCTATCCAGCTTGTTCTCCTGCTGCGCGATGTAGAGGCCGATGAGATAGAGGGCGATGAGCTGGCTGACGTAGGCCTTCGTGGAGGCGACGCTGATCTCCAGGCCGGCGTAGGTATAGATCACCTCGTCCGCCTCGCGGGCGATGGAGGAGCCGACCACATTGACGATGGCCAGCGTCGTCGCGCCCTTGACCTTGGCCTCGCGCAAGGCCGCCAGTGTGTCCGCCGTCTCCCCGCTCTGCGAGATGATGATGGCCAGCGTGTGCTGGTCTACAATCGGGTCGTTGTAGCGGAACTCGCTCGCCACCTGCACCTCCACGGGCCGGCGCAGCAGGTGCTCGTAGAAGCTCTTGCCGACCATGCCCGCGTGATACGCCGTGCCACAGGCGACGATGACGATGCGGTGGAAGTCCAGCAGTTTCGCGGTCGGCAGCTTGAGCTCGGGGAAGGTGATCTGGTTGCCCTCGGTGACACGCCCGCGCAGGGTGTCCCGGATGGTCTGCGGCTGGTCGTGGATCTCCTTGAGCATGAAGTGCGGGTAGCCGCCCTTCTCCGCCGTACGCACGTCCCAGGTGACGGCGAACTCGTCGCGCGTGATGGGTTCGCCCGCCACCGTCGTCAGCGTCACCCCGTCGGGCGTGATGCGGGCGAAGTCGCCGTCCTCCAGGACCAAAACCCGGCGCGTATGGCCCATCACGGCGGGGATGTCCGAGGCCAGGAAGTTCTCGCCCTCGCCCAGCCCGATGATCAGCGGCGAGGCGGTCTTGGCGGCGTAGATCGTCTCCGGCTCCTGCTCCGAGACCACGCAGACGGCATACGCCCCCGTGACCTCCGCCAGCGCCCCGCGCACCGCCATCTCCATCTTCCCGCCGTTGCGCTTCAGGTGGGATTCAATGAGATGCGCCAGCACCTCGGTGTCCGTATCGCTATGAAAAACGTGCCCCTCGGCCAGCAGGCGCTCCTTGAGGCTCAAGTAGTTCTCAATGATGCCGTTGTGGATAAGTGCAATTCGGCCCGTGCAGTCGCAGTGCGGGTGGGCGTTGCCGTCGGAGGGCCGCCCGTGCGTCGCCCAGCGCGTGTGGGCGATGACGGTCCCGCGCGCCGCGCCCAATCCGTCCAGCGCCGCCTCCAGGTTGCCCAACTTGCCCTGCCGTTTGAGCACGGTCACGTCGTGCGTGTCCGCCGCCACCACGGCGACCCCCGCCGAATCGTACCCCCGGTATTCCAGCTTTTTGAGATTATCCAACACCAGACGGACGCTTTTCTCACGCCCGCCGACATAGCCCGTAATTCCACACATGCGTTGTTAGAAACCGCTCCCTCGTATTTGTTCCGTATAGTATAGCACAGGAAGCGCCCACCCCGCCCGGACAGTTCCTCCGGGTGGACGGGATTGACAAGCGGGGACAAAGCGTGCAAACTGAACACCTGGGGCTGGAACCCCCAGGCTAAACGGACGGAACCCGCTTCGCGGCTGAGGAAAGGCCGTTATTTGCAGGGGCATGGCATGCCATGCCCGTACCGTCCGGTGAGCCTGGCCGTTCAGGGCCAGGTCCATCCGTTTAGCCCGGCGGGATGAGCGCCGCGAACTGCGCCGGGGGCAAGGGAACCATCATGTTGACCAAGCTATTCTTCATCCTCGCCTTATCGTTGACGGCTGGCCTCGCCGCTGTCGCCGATTCTTTCGACGCTCTGCGCGTCCCCGGCTACACTGCCTACCTGGAGCCGAACCCTGAGCCGTCGGGCATGGATGTTTCGGCCCCGGACGGCGTCACCGGCTGGTCGGACGCGAAGACACAGGTGGTGTGGTACGGGCAGATCAAGGCCGCCGGGCGGCTGGACCTGTGGGTCTCCCTGCGCCTGCCCGCCGCCGACCGCTCCCGCCTGCGCCTCACGGTTGCGGGCCAGTCGCGGACGGCGGAGGCAGTCGGCGGCCCCGCGCCGGCGCTGGTGAGTTTCCGCACGTTCTCCATTCCCCACCCCGGCCCCTATCGCTTCGCGCTGGCGGGGCTGTCCCGGACGGGACCGACATTCGGCGATGTAGATGCGCTCCTCGTCGGTGGCCCCGCCGCCCGGGACGCCCACTTCAGCCAGGCCCGGACGCGCGGCGCGCCCTCCGTCCACCTCTGGTACGTCACCCCCAAAGGCGCGAACATCGCCTGGTGCTACAACGAGGTCATGGTCCGGGACTCGCCGCTCTGGTCGTACTACATGGCCTGCGGCTTCTCGCGGGGCTACTTCGGCATCCAGGTCAACAGCCCCACCGAGCGGCGCATCATCTTCTCCGTCTGGAACGCCGGGGATGAGCCGACCGACCCCAACAAGGTCCCGCAGGAGGACCGTGTTCAACTGCTCGCCAAAGGGCCGGGCGTCTTCGCGGGCGCATTCGGCAACGAGGGCACGGGCGGCCACAGCCACCTGGTCTACCCCTGGAAGACGGGCCGCACCTACTGCTTCCTGGTCTCGGCCCGTCCCGACGGCACGGCCACGGTCTACAGCGGCTACGTCTACTTCCCCGAACAGAAACGCTGGGGCCTGATCGCCTCCTTCCGCGCCCCCAAGGACGGCGGCTGGCTGCGCGGCCTGTATTCGTTCAACGAGGACTTCAACGGCGCGAACGGCCAGCAGCGCCGCCTGGCCGAGTTCGGCCCGCAGTGGATCAAGACGGCGGACGGCCACTGGACGGAGCTGCTGACCGCCCACTTCACGCACACCGCCGACGGCACAAAAGAACGCCTCGACCGCGCCGCAGGCGTCGTCCATGACCACTTCTACCTCTCCAACGGCGGCTTCGTCCCGTCAGAGAACGTCCACTACGACGACGCCTTCACCCGCGCGTCCTCCGGCCACGGCCCGCCGGACATCACCCTGCCGCAGTTGCCGTGACTCCGTGGAGATGGATCAATCATGGTTGATCGGGGACATTGCTACTGTGACGCCACCGACCCGAAGTTCAGGCGGCGCTACAAGATACCAGAAGGGTTTTGCGGCATCTGTGAGGAGTGCGGGCGACCGGGGCATACGCGCCACAGCCCACTCCCTGTGCCGAGTACGGGGGCTTACTGCGACGAGTGCTTCGATCGCCTGGCGAACGACTATGATGTGTGGCGGGAGCGGAATCCACAAGGCTATGTAACGGATTTTGTGAAGCAGAGGTGGCCGAAAGCCAAAGCCGGGCCTGACAAGACACCGCACCGAACGCCGACAGCACGGTTATTTGGCTTGTTGTGGCGGGCTATCGGTTGCCGCAACCGCCGGTGAATGCGGCCCGCCGTTCAGCGCGCCTTGACGCTCCGCCCCGCTCGTGCTACAATGCGGCATGAGCGTCCGGCGCGGGACAACCGGGGCGTTTACGCTGGTGGAGCTACTGGTCGTGATCGCCATCATCTCGGTGCTGGCGGCCATTCTGCTGCCCGTGTTCGCCCAGGCGCGGCAGAAGGCGTATGGGGCGCAGTGCGTGTCCAACCTGCGGCAGATCGGCCTCGCCATCACGATGTACGCGCAGGACAATGACGACCGGCTGATGCCCGGCCACTACCGCGCCACGCCCCTGCCGGACAACAACAGCCACTACGCCGGCTGGGCCGGGCCGGTGAACGTCTATGCGAAGTCCCCGCGTCTGTTCCGCTGCCCGACAGACGCGACGCCGGACGGCACGCTGGACGGGGAGCCGGCGTATGCGCTCACCTACTTCTTCAACATCGAGCTGTGCGCGGAGCACGCGCCGGACGGACTGCCGCTGGCCGCCATCAACTCCCCCGACCGCACGGTCACGGTCGCAGAGAACACGGCCCTCGCCGGCGTGTCCTCCGACCTCGTCCGCCTGCAGGACCCGGACGAGAGCGACTCCCGCCTCGCCAACAAGTTCACGGCCACCGGCGAGGGGCACGACCGTCATCAGGGGGGCCGCAACTTCCTGCTGGCCGATGGGCACGTCCGCCGCATCCGACCGGAGGCCGTCAGCACCGTCACGGGCGACGAGGCCAACCCCGTCCCGGCCCTGCCCCCGGACCAACTCCCCCCCGGCGTCCTCGCCACCTTCGCCTACCATTGAGGGAACTTGCGGTCAGCGCCACCCGGAGAACTCCGTCCCGCGCATCAGGCAACTTTCGACCCCGGCAATCAGCGGCTGACCGTCCGGGTACAGGCCGTCCTCCACCGACGGCCAGGCGGGGTCCGTGTGATAGGCCGCCCAGGCGCGCTCACGGTCGGCCAGGTTCTCGAAGACCAGCATGTACGTCAGGCGGGGCGTGACGCCGATGTAGGTCGTCCACATCCCCATCACGTGCATCCGGTGCTTGTCCAGCAAGGGCTTCGCCGTCTCGAACCACTGCACGGTCTGCCGCAGCCGCGCCGAGTCGTCGAAGGCATACGTGCGCAACTCGAAGACGCCGCCGGCCAGCCGGCCCGGCTGGTTGTCACGGCGCGGGGTCGTGATGAACGGCACGGGCTGGAGGATCGTGCCGGTGATTCCGTGGACGGGGTTGCCGCCGAAGCGGACGTCGGACTCGGCCCGGACCTGCCGCCACTCCGGATCCGCCTCAAAGACTCCCCAGCGCTCCTGCCGCTGCGCCAGGTCGTCCCACGCCAGCACGTACGTCAGGCGGGGGCTGGACGCGCCGACGAACACCGTCCAGAAGCCCACCGGCTCAATGCCGAGGCGGTCCCAGATGCGCAGGGTGTGGTCGGCGAACCGCCGGTTCAAGAAGTCCAGGCCGCGGTCGCTGCGGACATCGTAGTGGCGAAGCTCATAAAGCATGGCAGACCCCTCTCGGTCTAATCGCTCCGGGCGGACTCTTCTTCCGTCGCCGGCAGGTGGAAATAGGCCTGCAGCATGGCCCGCGCGACCTTGCCGGCCGAGTCCGCGCCGTGCCCGCCGTGCTCGACCACGGCGGCGATGGCGATGGTCGGATGGTTGTACGGCGCGAAGCAGATGAACCAGCCGTGCGTCTTGGCCTGCCCGTGCATCTGGGCCGACCCCGTCTTGGCCGCGACCGCGACCTGAGGGAAGCTGACCACCCTGCCCGTTCCATTGGTCACGGTCAGCCGCATCCCGCGCCGCACGGCCTCCATGTTGGCCGGGCTGACCGGCACGTGCCGGACCACCGCGCGCTCGTTCTGGAAGACGACCTTGCCCGTGCCGCCATCGGTCACTTTCTGGACCACGTAGGGCTGCAGCACGTCGCCGCCGTTCGCCAGGCTCGCCGTCACGCGCGCCATCTGCAGCGGCGTCACCAGCACGTCGCCCTGCCCGATGGCCATGTGCAGCGTGTCGCCGCCGTACCATTGGGAGTATTCAGGGCCGTACCGGGCGTAGCGCCTCGCCTTCCAGGCCGGCGAAGGGATGGAGCCGATGTCCTCTCCGGGCATATCAATGCCGGTCTTCTCGGCCAGGCCGAACGACTTGGCGTACTGCGCCAGCCGCTCCGGGCCGATCCGCTGCCCCGCGATGTAGAAAAACACGTCGCAGGAGACGGCGATGGCCCGGTAGAAGTCCACCGCACCGTGGACCTGCCAGCAATGGAAGGGGGCGCGGCCCAGATGATAGACGCCGGGACAGTAGGCGGTCGAGTGGGTCGTCAGCGCGCCCGTCTGGAGGCACGCCGCCGCCACCACCGGCTTGAACGTCGAGCCGGGCGGGTACATCGCGTCCAGCGCCCGGTTCAGCAGGGGGTGCGCCGGGCTGCCGTTGAGCGGCTTCCAATCGGCGGGCTTGATGCCGATGGCGAATTTATCCGGGTCGAACGCGGGCGCGGAGACCATCGCCAGAGTGGCCCCCGTGCGCGGGTCGAGCGCAACCGCCGCGCCGGTGAATTGCCGCTCCCGGAAGACCCGCTCCGCCGCCGCCTGCACCCGCGCGTCCAGCGCCAGCGTCACCGTCGCGCCCGGAACGGCGGACTGGCTGTCCAGGGTGCTGACCCGACGGCCCCGCGCGTCGATCTGCACGTCCGTCCCGCCCGGCGTCCCGTGCAGGTAGGACTCATAAGCGCACTCAATGCCGGTCTTGCCCAGGAAGTCGTCGCTGAAATAGCCCGCGTCCTTATACCTCTTGTACTCGTCGGGGTCGATGCGCCCCATGGTGCCCAGCAGGTGGGCGGCGAGCGCGCCCTTGGGGTACCAGCGGACCGGCTCCGGCTCCGTGCTGACGCCAGGCAGGAAGGGCCGGTTCTCCTCCACCTGGGTGATGGTCTTCAGGGGCACGTCCAGCGCGATCCGCAGGGGGTCATAGGGGTTCTGTTCGGTGTCCTGGATGGTCTGCGTGATGTCTTCCGGCGTGTCCCCGATCAGGCCGGCCAGACGCCGCAGCACCGGCGGGTTTTTCAGGATGTCGGGGGTGGCGTAGACGGCGAAGCGCGAGCGGTTGGCGGCCAGCAGACTGCCGTGGCGGTCCACGATGACCCCGCGCGGGGCGCGGGTGCGGACGCGGCGGGCCTGATTGGCCTCCGCCGCCTGCCGATAATCCGCGCCATGCACGATCTGTAGGAACCAGAGGCGGGCGACCAGGGCCAGGAACAGCAAGGCGACACCCGCGCCGAAGGCGCGTGCGCGCCCGACGTGGGCCTGGCGATCATCGCCCGGGGGCGGGGGGGGACGCCGCTCCGGGGCGCGCGGGGGTCTGGGCGACGTGATCATAATCGATGTTACGCGCCAATGAAGTCGGTCAATGAAGTCAGCGAATTAATTCGCCGCTGAGTGGCGCGAAGGCCGATCGTCCGCCTGCGCGGACACAGGAAAGGCCATTCTCGTCTCCGCAAAGGCGGGGACTCGGCCGCAGGCCGCCGAGCGACGATTTCAATCGCTGGCTCGGCCTGGCACCTGCTCCGGCGACGTCAGCGCTCGCCCGGCGGAGGACGGTGCAGGGGGCTGTAGCGGTGCGGCTCCTGTCCCTTCACGTAGGTGCGCTCCACGACCTCCGGGTCCCACTTGGTCGCCCGCAGGCCGTCCTCTGGATTGATCCGTACGGTCACCTGTTGAACGCTGCCGCCGCGGGTGGCGCTGGGGCCGGGCGGGGACGGGTGCGCGTCCACGGGCGTCTCCGGCGCGGCGTCCACCGGCGGTGCGGGGCCGTTGTCATCAGAGTGGTCGTACTGCGGCGCCAAGACCGTCGGCTCCGCGCCGCGCGCGAACCGCTCGCGGTGCGCGTGGCGGGCCCCGCCCGGGGCGAGCAGGCCGGTCTCGTTGTCCACGTTCACCGTCACCGTGCCCTCACTCGGCGGCGGGTTGTCCGGCGCCGTCAGGTCCGGCGCGGCGTCGGGCGACTGACGGTCGCTCGGTCCGGCCGGCTTTGGCTTCGGGAGGGGGGCGGCGTGATGGGCCGCTTTCTTGGCGTGCAGCAGGGTGCGCTCGCGGGCCTGCGCCTTCAGGAAGATCGGCTCCGCATTGAGCATGAAGTCGCGCCAGACGGGGGCGCAGACGGACATGCCCCAGGCCCCGCTGGACATCGCCTCGCCGTACTCGTAGCGCATGGAGCCGTCCGGCAGTTGCCTGTAGATCGGGTGGCCCGCCCACACCGCGCAGACCAGGTTCGGCGTGTAGCCGATGAACCAGACGTCCTTGTGCCCCTGTGTCGTGCCCGTCTTGCCGCGCGCCTCCGGCACGTCGGCGACCACGTGCCCCGTGCCGCGCGGCTCCTCGACCACGGCGCGCAGCATGTCGTCCAACTGGGTCACGGTGCTCTTTTGCAGCACCTGGGTCTCCACATACGGCGGGAAGTCTTCCTGGACGTGGCCCTGGCCGTCCTCCACGCGGATCAGCGCCGTCGGGACGGCGTGGTTGCCGCCGTTGGCGATGGTGCCGTAGACGCTGGCCATCTCCAGCGGCGTCACCCCATCCGACCCCAGCGCCAGCGACGGCACGGGATCCAGCGGCGTGTTCGGGTCAATGCCCATCAGCCGGGCGTAGCGGATCGCGAGCGGCGGCCCGATGTGGGTGATGACCTTGACGGCGGGCACGTTGATGGAGTAGGCCATCGCCTCGCGCAGGGTGACCTCCCGGTAAGAATAGCCGCTGTCGTCTTTGGGCGTGTAGTCCTTCCCCCCCGACCGGTACGTGACCGGCGCGTCCAGCACCCGCGTGTTCTCCATCACCGCCCCGCTGTCAATCGCCGCCGCGTAGACGATGGCCTTGAACGACGACCCCGGCTGGCGCAGGCCCTGCGCGGCGATGTTGAACTGGCTCTTCTTGTAGTCCATGCCGCCGACCATCGCCTTGATCTCGCCCGTCATGGGGTCCAGCGCCACCAGGCAGCCCTGCGTCGGGCCGAGGCCGCGCACCTCATGGATGTGCTCCTGGAGCGCCTTTTCCGCCGCCTCCTGCATCTTCATGTTCAGGGTGGTATAGACCTTCATGTTGCCGGCCATCACCGTATCCTCGCCGTACTTCTCCTTGAGCTGCTCGATGACGTAATCGGTGAAGAACGGCGCGGCGTAGATATGGCTGCCCTGCGCCGGCGGCCGCGCCCCGGCCAGTTTGATCTTCTCGGCGACGGCATGAGCGAACTGCGATACGGTGATGTAGTGCTGCTCCAGCATCTGCCCCAGCACGCGATTCCGCTGCGCCTTCGCGGCGTCCTTGTTCTTGTACGGGCTGTACTCCGAGGGGCGGTTGGGCAGGCCGGCCAGCAGCGCGCACTGGGACAGGTCCAGCTTGGAGACGTCCTTGCCGAAGTAGGTCTTGGCCGCCGCCTCCACGCCGAAGGCCCCGCTGCCGTAGTTGACATCGTTCAGGTACATCCAGAGGATGTCCTGCTTGGTGTAGTTCTTCTCGATCTGGTTGGCGACGATCCACTCCTTGAGCTTGCGCTTGATGGACTTCTCGCGGGTCAGGCCCTCCACCTGCATGTTGCGGGCGAGCTGCTGGGTGATGGTGCTGCCGCCCTCCGCCTTCATGTTGCCGCTCTTCAGATTCTGGACGAGCGAGCGGGCGATTCCCTTGAAGTCCACCCCCTGGTGCTCGTAGAACCGCTTGTCCTCAAAGGCGATCGTGGCGTCCTGCAGGTTCTTGGGGATGCGCTCGATGGGGACGACCTCGCGGTTCTCCGAATACAAATTGGCGAGCAGGACGCCGTCGGCGGAG
>Ga0213875_10000890_pt1 | contig 21876 bp, 21 predicted proteins | sample BarmaccomBMRX_R8_FD_160105 | JGI IMG/M metagenome (GOLD analysis project Ga0213875, IMG submission 160105) | Root-associated microbial communities from Barbacenia macrantha in rupestrian grasslands, the National Park of Serra do Cipo, Brazil - RX_R8 | ecosystem: Host-associated > Plants > Roots... | reverse complement strand
CGTCGATGAGGCTGAGCCGTTCGCCGAAGCACAGCGGCTCGGTCAGCACGACCTGCCGCCCGGTGGCCTTGTTGGCCACCAACCGCTGCGGGATCTCCACGTGCGCGTGTCCGACCAGGATCGCGTCGATGCCGGGCACCTGCTCGGCAACGAGCGACGAGGCGTTCTCCGGGTACGGCAGCGCGTCACCGTAGGAGGAAGACGTGTCGGCGCCGGAGTGCGCGGCGACGATGACGACGTCGGCACCGGCGCGGCGCAGCCGCGGCACCCAGACCTTGGCCTGCTCGACGAGACCAGGGAAGGTCATCGCACCTGCCACGTTGGCCTTGTCCCAGATGGCGATGCCCGGATTGGTCAGACCGAGGATGCCCACCCGCAGCGGCGGCGCGTCGTCGGGGAACACCGTCTTGATCACGTACGGCCGGAACGCGGGTCGGCCGGTGTCCGCGTCGAGCGCGTTGGCGGCGAGCAGCGGAAAGTTCAGTTGCTCCTCGAAGGCACGCAACAGCGGGATCCCATAGTTGAACTCGTGGTTGCCGACCGCGGCCGCCTCAAATCCCATGGCGTTCATCGCCGAGGCCATCGGGTGGATCCGCTGCTGGTTGATCGGGGCCACCTTGGCGAAGTAGTAGGCCAGCGGGGTGCCCTGGATGGTGTCGCCAGCGTCGATCAGCAGCGTGCGGCCTCTGCCCCGGTCACCGCGGACCGCGTCGACCAGCGTGGCGATCTTGGCGAGGCCGACGTCGTTGTGCTTGGCGTCGTCGTACTCGGTGTTGGCGTAGTAGTCCCAGTTGAACACGTGACCGTGCAGGTCGGTGGTGCCCATCACGGCTAACCGGAACGGCCGACGTTCCGGATCGGTCGCGGCCGTGGCGGGGGTCGCGGTGAATCCAGCTGCGGCGAGGACGGCCGCGGCGCCTCCAGCGAGAACGACGCGACGGGGCAGGGTCGACACTACGGACTCCTCGGTGCGGTGGCGGCGTTCGTCGGACGGGCCGCCCGTCGTCAGGCTGGACGACGGGCCAGCGGACAAAACATAGCGCCCGTGCCGTGCCGAGGGGGCCACAATCGAGCTCCGGGCCCGGCGGCGGACAGTTGTGTCCACATGGGGACCGGCAACCGAGACGGTAGTTGCCCGCGCGACTCCTGCGTCAACAGGCGTGGCGTTCCTGGTCCAGTCGTTCGAGCAGCCAGGAGCGCGCCATGGTCGACATGGGCAGATGACGGTCGCAAGCCAGTCCCTGCAGCTCAGCGAACTGCTCATCGGTGAGTCGGACATTGAACATTCGGCTGGGGCGGTTCGGCCGGACAATACGTGTGCCTGGCGGGTAGGGGCCAGTGGTGTCAGCTTCGGCTTCGAGTGCGCGGGCGTCGGCGCGTGCGGTTTGCTCGTCAAGCTTCTTTGTCATCGGACACCGCTTCCGGTAGGTAACAAGATCACGTCCGCTGGCCGGCCAGGCGTTCATGCCGTGCAGTTCGCCATCGAGGTCGCGGTAGGCGATCACCACAAGTACCCGCTCCGCTGAAGCGGAGTAACCGATAAACCCCGAGGCCTGGATCGCGAGCCGGGTACGGAGACAGCTCGACAAGGTGTTCATCGGCCATCACCTCGTCCGCCCACAACAGTTCCACATATCGAATTGTAAGTCATCGTCTTACGGCGATATGACCGCCTGCTGGCCCTCAACAGGCATGTCGTCGCCCTTATTCAACCATGAGGTTGCATAAGGGCGCGCGGGACGCTACCGTATACAACCATCAGGTTGAATACGGAGGTGACGCGGTGACTGATCGGCTCACAGCGGTGTTCGCGGCGTTGGCCGATCCAGTACGGCGCGACATCGTGGCGCGGCTGGCGGGCGGTGACGCGACGGTCAACGAGTTGGCCAAGCCGTACCAGATCAGCGTGCAGGCGGTGTCCAAGCATCTGAAGGTGTTGGAAACCGCGGGGCTGGTCAGCCGGCGGCGTGACGCGCAGCGTCGCCCCTGCCACCTGGAGGCCGAGGTGTTCGACCTGATGACCAAGTGGATCGAGCGCTACCGGCGTGCGGCGGAGGAACGCCACAGCCGCCTGGATGCCGTGCTCGCTTGCATGCACACCGAACCGTCCCCGAACACGGGGCCAGATCACACAGGAGCAGCATCATGACCACCACCACACCCCGAACCCATCTCGAGGCCGACCCCGCGCTGCCGACCATTCGCATCGTCCGCGACTTCGATGCTCCACCCGAGCGGGTCTACCGTGCCTACACTGACCCGACGCTGGTGCGGCAGTGGCTCGGACCCAAGGACACGCCAACCCACATCGAGCACTGGGACGCGCGCACCGGAGGGAATTACCGCTACTCCTCGTGGCGGGACGGCGAGAAGATCGCCTCCTTCTACGGCTCCTTCCATGAGCTGCGCCCCGACCAGCGGCTGGTGCAGACCTTCACCTACGAAGGCGCTCCCGACTGCGTCGCCCTGGAGACCGTCACCTTCGACGACCTCGGCGATGGCCGCACCCGGGTCACCACCCTCTCGGTGGTCGAGAGCCTGCAGATCCGCGACGCCATCATCGCCAGCGGGATGGAACGCGGCGTCGTCGAGGGCCACGAGCAACTCGACGCGCTACTCGCCGCGGAATAGGTCCGTTCCCATCACCAGGGACGGCGCAGCAGCGAACAGAACATGGCGTCCGTGCCATGCCGATGGGGCCACAGCTGGACCGCGGGCCCGGCACCGAGATCGGGCACGCCGGGAAAGAACTCCCTGCCGTCAAGCGGTTGCGCGTAGCCACGCCGGGTCACCTCGGACACCACGCCGACGGTCTCGCGTAGGTGCGGCGAGCAGACCACGTAGCCGACGACCCCGCCGGGCCGCACCAGCTTCAGCGCGGCGAGCAACAGTTCACGTTGCAGCTTGGCAAGGTCGGCGACGTCGGAGGGCTGGCGCCGCCAGCGGGCTTCCGGCCGGCGCCGCAGTGCCCCGAGCCCCGTGCAGGGGGCGTCGACGAGCACCCGGTCGTAGCTGGCCTCCGCGAGGCCGGACGCGCGTCCGTCGCCGACATGGACGGCGACCGGAAGGCCCTTGGTGCTGGCACGCACGAGCTCGGCGCGGTGCGGCGCCTTTTCCACGGCGTCAAGGGTCGCACCCGACAGGGCCGCGAGAGCCCCGAGCAGCGCGGCCTTGCCGCCGGGGCCCGCGCACAGGTCCAGCCACCGCAGGTCGGCGCCGGCCAGCGGCACCCGGGTGAGCGCCAGTGCGCACAGCTGGCTGCCCTCGTCCTGGACGGCGGCCAGCCGCTCCCGTATCGGATCGAGGTCGCCTGGATCACCGGCGCCGGGCTCGAGGTGCACGCCGTACGGCGAGTACGGCGCCACCTCCCCGCCGGTCATGGCTGCCAGCTCCTCGCCGCTCACCTCGCCGGGCCGGGCGGCGAGGTGCACGGCGGGCCGGGCGTCGTCGGCACGCAGCGCCGCGGCGAGCTCGTCGGCGGTGTCGCCGAGGGCGTCCGCGAACGCCTGGACGATCCACCGGGGGTGGGCGGTGGCCAGCGCGAGCCGGTCGATCGGATCCCGCGTCGCGGGCGGCGCGATGTGGTCGACCCAGGCAGCCTCGTCCCGCTCGGCGACCTTGCGCAGCACGGCGTTGACGAAGCCGGCTGGACCGGATCCGTGGTCAGCGCGCACCAAGTCCACTGTGGACGCGACGGCGGCGTGGGAAGGAATCCTGGTGCGCAGTAGCTGGTATGCGCCGAGTCGCATCGCGTCGAGCAATCCTCCGTCTACTTCGGACAATGGACGGTCCGAGCAGGCGGCGAGGATCTCGTCGAGTAGACCCCGCGCACGGGCGGCGCCGTAGGCCAGTTCGGTCGCCAGCCCCGCGTCGCGACCGGTGATCCCCCGCTCGCGCAGGAGTTTCGGCAACACGAGGTTGGCGTAGGCGTCCCGCTCCCGGACGGCCCGCAGCGTGTCCAGCGCGGCCTCGCGGGCCGGATCGTCCTGCGGCGGCCGCTCGGGACCACGACGCCGGGCCGGGGGATGCTGACGTTCCGGCCGGGATGGCCGCCGCCGTGGGCCTGTCCGCTCGGTCACGCCAACCGCTCCCCCGCGTCGAGACGGGCGCCGCGGGACCAGTCCTGCGCGGCCGTCATCCTCTTTCCCGGAGCCTGCACCTGGCTGAGACCGACCGCCGAGGTGGCGGTGCCGACCATCACTCGGCCCCGATCGACACGAACCTCCCCAGGCGACAGACCGGTCACCTCCGAGGGCCACACCGGTCCCAGTTTGAGTCGCTCGCCGCGAAACATCGCCCATGCCCCCGGTTCCGGGGTCACGGCCCGAGAAAGCCGGCTCACCGCCGATGCCGGGGCCGTGAAGTCGAGGCGGGCGTCGGCCACAGTGATCTTGCCGGCATAGCTGACCCCGTTGGTCGGCTGGTCGACCGCGACCGCGGTACCGTCCTCGATACCGTCCATGGTGTCCGCGAGCAGACCGGCACCGGCCACCGCGAGCCGGTCGAGCAGATCTCCGGCGGTGTCGCGGTCGCCGATCGGCTCGGTGACGGTGCCGAACACCGGGCCCGCGTCCAGTTCCCGCACGATCCGGAACACACTGGCCCCGGTGACCTCGTCGCCGTTGCGCACGGCCGCCTGAACGGGGGCGGCGCCACGCCACGCCGGCAGCAGCGAGAAGTGCAGGTTGACCCAGCCGTGCCGGGCAATGTCCAGGGCGCGTTGCGGCAGCAGTGCCCCGTAGGCCACCACCGGACAGCAGTCCGGGGCCAGCCCGCGTAGCCGGTCGAGGAACTCGGCGTCCCCGGCCCTCGGCGGGGTGAGGACCTCGATGCCGTGCTCGTCGGCGAGCGCGGCCACCGGGGACCGCACCAGCCGGCGACCGCGGCCGGCCGGCGCGTCCGGCCTGGTCACCACGGCCACGACCTGATGCCGAGGCGAGGCGATTAGCGCGCGGAGCGAGGGCAGCGCCGCGTCGGGCGTGCCGGCGAAGACCAGCCGCATCAGCGGCCACCACCGAACAGCGGATGCGGGTCCTGCTTGATCACGGGCATCGCGCCGGCGAACCAGTCGGCCTCACGGATAGCCTTCATCGCCTCCTTGCGGGTGGCGGCGTCGAGACGATCGAGGAACAGCACGCCGTCCAGATGGTCGGTCTCATGCTGGATGCAGCGTGCCAACAGGTCGGTGCCCTCGATCTCGATCGGCTCACCGTGCACGGTCCAGCCCCTGGCCACCACCTGACGGTGCCGGCGGCAGTCCCAGGACATGCCGGGGATCGACAGACAGCCCTCCTCGCCGTCCTGGAACTCCTCGCCGACGACGTCGACGACGGGATTGACCAGATGCCCCGCGAAACCGTCGCAGTGGTAGGTGAACACACGCAGCCCGACCCCCAGCTGCGGCGCGGCCAGACCTGCGCCTGCCTTGTCCTCCATGGTGTCCCAGAGGTCCTTGACGAGGCCCTTGAGTTCCTTGTCGAAGTCGACGACCTCGGCGGCGCGGGTGCGCAGCACCGGATCGCCGAAGAGCCGGATCGGCTGGACGGTCACATCTCTCCCCTGCCAGGACGCGGACGGGCCGATCCAGTCTAGGCGGCCGCGAAATCGGTCGGGACGGGACGCAACGCCCTGGCCGGATGCGGCCACCTCAGACCGTGAACCACGAACCGTCCTCGCCGGCTTGCTGACGGCCTAGCCGGCCGTCGTTCGCAGGTTTCGACCTGAACTCCTCCACACACCTCTGGGGATTTCCGTGCTGCCCTTACGCGTCGGTCTCGCACGCCCCGCGGTCATCCTCGGATGCGCGGTCCTCGCCGGCATGATCGCCCTGTACGCCTACCTGGGATTCGCCTCTGGCGGGCTGTTCGACCTGGAGGTCTACCGAGTCGGTGCCCGCACCTGGCTCGCCGGCGGGGACCTGTATGGGCGACTGTGGATCGATTTCATCGGCATCACCCTGCCCTTCACCTATCCGCCTGTCGCGGCCGTGCTGTTCGCTCCGCTCGGCTGGCTGTCGCGCACGGCGGCGTCCTACGTCATGACAGGTGCCTCGGCGGGGCTGTTGGCCATCACCCTGAACTGTGTGCTGGCGTCAATGGGCTGTCTGCGCCAACGGCGTGCCCTACGGTGGCTGTCGATCAGTGTTCTGCTGGTGGTGTCGTTGGCGCTCGATCCCGTCACGATGACCCTGGAGCGGGGACAGATCAACCTGATCCTGATGGGCCTCGTCGCGGCGGACTGCCTGTCGTCCCGACCGAGGTGGCCGAGGGGACTGCTCGTCGGACTCACCGCCGCGGTCAAGTTGACTCCGCTGGTCTTCCTGCTGTTCATCCTGGCCAAGAAGGATGTCAGGTCCGCGCGGACCGCCGGCGTCAGCTTCCTCGCGGCCACCGCACTTGGTCTCGTCCTCGCGCCAGGTGCATCCCTGAGGTACTGGGTGTCGCTGGTGACCCAGCCGGACCGGGCGGGCGAGTTGTTCTCGGCGGAGAACCAGTCCCTTCGGGGCCTGCTCGCCAGGACCGGGCTCGGCGCGCACTGGCAGCTGACGCTGTGGATAGTCGGCTGTGCAACGGTCCTCGCACTCACCTGTGTCGGGCTGCCGCGGATCCTCGACTCGCTCGGCGATGCAGCCGCCCTGGCAACCGTCGCGGTGGCGGGACTGGTGGTGTCACCGGTCTCGTGGACCCACCACTGGGTGTGGGCGGCGCCCGCACTGCTGGTCCTGGTCGTCCTCGGCAGGCGTGGCCTCGGCTGGCCGGCCTACGGTGCCGCCGCGGTGACCGGAGCCGTCTTCGTGCTCGCTCCGCAGTACCGTATGCCGCACGGTCCGCTGGACGCACTGCACTGGAGCGTCGGTCAGCAGCTGGTCGGCGCGGGTTTCGTCCTGATCGCCACCGCCTGGCTGGTCGCCGTGGCCGCATACGGCCGGCTCGGTCTGACCCGCGGTCAAGTGCCCACGGCGCAACGAACCGGCCTTTCCCGGCACCTATCAGGATGTGAACCCGATGACGGACCTGATTCAGGGGGACCAGGTGCTGGCACAGTCGCGCGGACCCGACAGCGATGCCGAGCTGTGGGCCGCCGGCGACGAGTCGGCATTCGCACAGTTGTTCGAGCGACATTCCGAGGCGGTCTGGAACCATGCCTACCGGCTGACCGCCTCGTGGGCGCTGGCCGAGGATCTGACGTCGATGACGTTCATGACCGCCTGGCGCAAGCGTGGCGAGGTCACCCTGGTCCATGACAGCGTCCGTCCCTGGCTGTACGCGGTGGCCGGCAACCTGGCCCGCACCGAGTTCCGGCGGCTCGGCCGGCTGCGCAGGCTGGTGGCCAGGCTGCCCCTCGCCGACAGCGTCGGCGACCACGCCGACAGCGTCGCCGACCAGGTCGACTGGGACCGGAACATGAGCCGCGCGCTGGCCGCCGTCGACAAACTTCCCAAGGCCGAACAGGAGGCCGTCCGGCTGTGCCTGCTTGGCGAGGTGTCGATGGCGGACGCGGCCGAGGTGCTCGGAATCGCCGAGGTCAGCCTCCGCTCCCGTCTCTCGAGGGCCCGCGCCCGGCTGCGCGGCCTGCTGACCGAGGAGGTCGCCTGATGAGTGACGAACTGATTCCCCTTCCCCCTCATCGCCCGATGCCGCCCGAGGTCAAGGAGCGGATCCGGGAGCGGGTGCGCCTGGACACCAGCGCGACCGTGCTGCGGTTCTCCCCCCGCCGGGCACCGGTACTCGCCGCGGCCGCCGTCATCGTGCTGATCGCGGCCGGCGCGGTCGTGACGGCCTCGATCAGGGACACCGGCCACGGGATCGCGGCCGGACCGTCGAGCACGGCGGTCTCGCCACCGTGGCGCCCAAGAGACTCGGCCACGACCTCCAACGTGCACGTTCACTACGCCGACCCCGATGATCTCGCAAGGTGTTGGTCGGCGACGCGGAGGAGCCCGACGCCAACGCTGTATCCGGACCGGTCGAAATGGGTTCCGGAAATCAGTATGGCCAGCCTTGGCTACACCGTGGTGATCGTGTCGGCGGACAGCAAACCAATCTTCTGTCAACTCAGTCCGTCGAAGGTGATGTTGTCGGTGCCCGGTGCCGAACCACGGCCCGACGCCCGGTCCGGTGTCCAGCTGCTGTACGTCGGCCCCGGCGGAACCCTTGGCGGCGTCATCCGGTCCGAGTTCAGTGGCGTCGATGTGGCCATCAAGAGCCCCAACGGAAAGGAGGGGGAAAGCGGACCGGCCATCACGGAAGACGGCATTTTTCTCCGACCGCCGGACACATTCGTACCGGGCAGTCATGTTGAGCTGTCCGGAATGGCCGAGGACAACGGCCGCGAGCGCAAGGCAGTCACCGTCCAACTCTCTTCGGTCTCGGAGTACGGACTCACCACCGTCGTCGACCGCGACCTTCCCCAGGGGGAACGCGGCTCGCCCGAAGGACGGCGACTTGGCCAGTGCCTCGCCCAAGGCCCCGCGCACGGTGTCGCACCGCCGGATCCGGGCCTGTGGCAACCTGGCCCGGCCATAGTCGTCGACGACAACACGTGGATCCAGACCGGCACCTCTGGTCCTCTCATGGGCGCCTGCACGTCGTTCGGGCAACCGCGCGATGCCGTGTTTCTGCCGGTGAACAAGTTCGACTCCGGCTACCTGAGCAGCACAACGTTCACCGTCCAGGGCGTATTGGACTCCCCAGCCTCGGATGACCTCATCCCGGGCACCAAGACGATCATGAAGTCTCGGATCGACGGGTTCTGGGGTCAGTTGATAGGCGACGGAGCGGCGTTGAGCCTCACGTTCCCGAACGGAACGACAGTGAACGCCGAGGTCCGCAACGGCATCTTCGTCGTGCCGCTACGGCCGCCCTTCATTCAGGACAACCGCACGCCAGCCAAGGTCATTGTCATCGTGCGCGACGCCAAGGGCACCGAGATCAACCGGAGTGACTTCCCACTGTAGGAACGCCCTCAACCGGGGTGTGTCCGGCCGGGGTGACCACCATGGCCGATCCGCCGCCGCGGCGGACGGTCTCGGCCGCCGCTAGCCACCGCCCGTCGGGCAGCCGTTCCACTCCGGTGGCCGCACCGATCTCCGGGTTGAGGGTGAACGTCTGGCCGAGTGCCTCCAGCCGGGCCCGTTCCGGTGAGGCGAGGAACGCCGGCTCGGCCTCGCTGGCGGTGGCGTTGCGCTGGCTGGCCCGCGGCGCGGCGATGGCGTCCACCAGCGGCAGTCCCCGGTCCAGCCGTTCGGTCAGCACCTGCAGCACGGTGGTGATGATGGTGGCGCCGCCTGGCGAGCCGACGGCGAGGTAGGGCTGGCCGTCGCGCAGCACGATCGTCGGCGAGATCGAGGACCGCGGGCGCTTGCCGGGGCCGGGCAGGTTCGGGTCGGGCACGCCCGGGGTCACCGGGGTGAAGGAGAAGTCGGTCAGCTCGTTGTTGAGCAGGAAACCCCTGCCCGGCACCACGATTCCGCTGCCGCCGGTCTGCTCGATGGTCAGCGTGTACTCCACGATGTCGCCCCACTTGTCGGCGACAGTGAGGTTCGTGGTGTTCTGCCCCTCGTACGGGGTGGGGGCCGCGACGCCCGCACTCGCGCAGTCGCGTGGACGCAGCGGGTCACCCGGCGCCACCGGACTGGTCAGCGTCGAGCTGTCGGAGATCAGGCAGGCCCTGCTGTCGGCGAACCGCTGCGACAGCAGTTGCCTTGTCGGTACGACGTTGTACGCGGGGTCGCCGACCCACCGGTTGCGGTCGGCGAAGGCGATCCTGCTGGCCTCGAGGTAGTGGTGCAGGTACTGGGTCTGGCTGGCATGGGCCAGATCGGTGTTCTCCAGGATGTTGAGGGCCTCGCCGACGGTGGTGCCACCCGAGGACGACGGCGGCATTCCGTAGACGTCCAGCCCCCGGTAGGAGATCTGGGTCGGCTCACGGGACACGGCATGGTAGGCGAGCAGGTCCGTCGTGCTCAGCTTGCCGGGCCGGACCATCCGGGTGGAGGCCGGGTCGACCGGCGGGTGCTGGACGGTGTCGACGATGTCGCTGGCCAGCTGGCCGCGGTAGAACGCCCCGACGCCCTGGCTGCCCATCATCTGGTAGGTCCTCGCCAGATCGGGGTTGCGCAGGACGCTGCCGACCGCGGGCGGCTGCCCGCCGGGCATGAACAGGTCGCGGGTCGCCGGGAACGCGGCGAACCGGTCGGCGTTGTCGGCGGTCTGCTGCCGGAAGGTCTGGTCCACCACGAAGCCGTGGGCGGCAACCCGCTCAGCGGGCCGCAGTGCGTCGGCAAGGCCGATGCTGCCCCAGCGGTCCAGCACGTTCTGCCACAGCGCGGGAGTGCCCGGGGTGCCGACGGACAGCCCGCTGGTGACGGCGTCGGGGAACGGGAGCGGCTTGCCGTTCTCCACAAAGAGCTTGTCGCTGGCGGTGAACGGCGCGGTCTCACGACCGTCCACAGTGGATACTCGGTGGGTCCGGGCATCGTAGTAGACGAAGTAACCACCACCCCCGATGCCCGCCGAGTACGGCTCGGTGACCCCGAGCGCCGCGGCAACCGCCACCGCGGCGTCGACCGCGTTGCCACCCGCCCGTAGCACCTCGACACCGGCGGCCGAGGCGTCTTCGTCGACACTGGCCACGACACCGCCGTAGCCGACGGCGAGCGGGCTCTTGGCCGGCCGTTCGGTGGCCGCGGCCGCCGGCGCGGCCACCAGGACGGAGGCGGCCGCAACAATCGCCGCGACGGCGCAGACCCCCACCGATATCCGGGACGTTCGCATCACTGCTCCTCACACACGCGTTGACCGCTCAACCCTGACCGTCGTCTTGCCGGCTCACAAGAGTTCAAATGGATCCATTCGGACTCGGACCGGGTCGGGATCCTTGCGGGCCGTGCGCACCGACACCGCGGCGGACAGGGCGGCGGCCAGCTCCCGTCCTTCCGCACGCGTCACCCTCACCAGTGCCCGCTCCCGCACGGTCGGCGCCCCGCCGGTCGACCCGGGCACGGGCACCGGGCCGAGCACCTCCCCGGAGGGCGGCAGCCGGAGGTCGTCGAGCACGGCGGCCAGCGCTTCCGGCGAGCCGTCGACCGCGGCCATCCGCACGGCGGGCGGGAACCCCAACTCGGCGCGTCCAGCCAGTTCGCGGCCGGCGTGCCAACCGGGGTCCCAGCGGACAATGGCCTGCACGGCGACCAGCCCCGAGTCGGCCGTGACCACGATCCGCCCGCCGTCGGCGCCCGACCGGACCAGGGCTCCCGCCGTCATCCACCGACGCAGGGCCTCCTCGGCCGCGCGCAGGTCGGCCCTGCCGAGCATCGCCCAGCCGTCCAGCAACAAGGCGGCACCGTAGCCGCCCTCGGCGACCGGCTCGGCCCCCGGCGTCGCCACCACCAGCGCCGGCCCGCCGGGCACGGACGCGAGCACCTCACCGGCCCCCGAGGTGCGCACCGCGACACCGGGGAACGCCCTGCCGAGCTCCTCCGCGGTGCGCCGATGGCCGACGGCCACCGCCCGCAGGCCCCGCGCGCCGCACGCGGCACAGCGGAAGGCCGCTTCGGCCGCACCGCACCAGCGACACGCCGCCGGCCGGGCGGCACCGTCGTCAGGTCCGCTCGGCAGCGACAGCGGTCCGGCGCAGCGCCGGCAGCGAGCCGGTTCACGGCATCGGGCACAGGCCAACACCGGCATGTAGCCCCGGCGGGGAACCTGGATCAGCACGGGTGCCTCTGCCGCCAGCGCCGCCCTCGCCGCCTCGAAGGCGATCAACGGCAGGCGTGCGGTACGAGCGGCCTGGTCCCGGGCGAGCTGCTCGTCGGTCTCCCCCACCGCGGTCACCCTCGGCGCACTGGCACGCACCTGGTCGCGGGTGGCGACGACCTCGTGGGCCCACCCCGTCTCGACCAGCAGCTGCGCCTCGCAGGTACGGGCGAACCCGCCCACGAGCAGGGCGGCACCGGTCAGGTGTGCCCGTTGCGCCAGCACCTCCCTGGCGTGTGGATAGGGGGCGCGCGGTTCGGCGTGCAGGTCGTCGCCGTCGTCCCAGATCGCGAACAGGCCGGGATCGGCCACCGGGGCGAAGCCGGCCGCCCTCGTCCCGACCACGACCCGTACCGCCCCGCGCCGGACGGCAAGCCAGCGGCGGTACCGCTCTCCGGGCCCCAGATCGGCGGACAGCGCCACGACACCGGCCTCGCCGACGGCCCGTACGCAGCTGGCGTGCACCCGCGCCAGGTCCCGGTGGTCGGGCACCACCAGCACCGCTCCCCTTCCGGTGGCCGCCACGGTCGCGGCCGCCTCCGCGAGCCTGGCCGGCCAGTCTTCACCAGGCGACGCCTGCCACACGGCGTTGGCGGGCCGGCCGGCGGCGAGGGCCGCGAGATAGGCACGGCCCCGGGGATAGCGGGCCCAGCCATCGGCTGGTGGCGCCGGGGGGACCGGGGCCGGCTCGGGCGGCGGCTTGGCCTCGGTCCTGGCGTGCCGGGGCGGGATCGCCAGCCGCAGCACGTCGGCCATCGTGCCGGCGTACCGGTCCGCGACCGACCTGGCCAGCGTGGCGATCTCGGGGGTGAGCACGGGTTCCGGTGACAGGACCCGGTCGAGGAATGCCAGCTTGCCGACGTGCTCGGTGTGCTCGCCGCGCTCGAGCAGGAACCCGTTCACCAGCTGCCCGGCGAACCGCACCCTGACCCGGCAGCCGGGCACCGCGTCGGCGTCGAACCGATCGGGCACGTGGTAGTCGAAGGGCCGATCGAGGTGGGCGAGGGACACGTCGACACAAACCCGGGCCACCGACCGGGTCGCGGCTGGCCGCCGCTCTCCCCGCCGTTCGGCCGGGCCGCCGACCGCATCCCCGCTGGGCATGACCCTGGTCTACCAGAGCGGGCCGACGCTGCGGTCACGGGGCGAGGTGTGTCAAGGCATGCCACCAACACGACATAAAACAGTACACGCGTACTGTTATCCTGGTGCCGTGGGCGACTCAGTGACGAGATTCAGCGGATTCGCCGATCAGTACGACCGGACACGGCCCCGCCCACCGGCGGCGCTGACGGACCTGATCAGGCAGTGGATCGGCAACGAGGATCCCGATGTCGTCGATCTCGGCGCCGGCACCGGGCTCTCGACGACGCTGTGGCCGCGGGCCATCGGTGTCGAGCCGTCGGCCGACATGCGGGCGATCGCCGTTGCCAGGGGCGCGACCGTGGTGGATGGGACGGCCGAAGCCACCGGGCTGCCCGACGGCTGCGCCGATGTCGTCACGGCCAGCCAGGCGCTGCACTGGTTCGATCCTGAGCGCACGTTCGCCGAAGTGGTGCGCCTGCTCAGGCCGGGTGGTGTTTTCGCGGCCTTCGACTGCGACTGGCCGCCGGCCGTGGACGGCGAGGTCGACCGGGCGTATCGCGAATTCACCCGCTGCTACGGCCGGCTGGAGGTCGAGAGGGGCCTGCGGCCGGTCTTCGCGGGCAAGGCCGAGCACCTGGCCCGGCTCCGGGACTCCGGGCTGTTCCGGCACGTCACCGAGGTCTGCCTGCACGGCATGGAGTCCGGTGACGCCGACCGGCTGATCGAGACCGCGCTGAGCCAGGGCGGCGTCCGGGCACTGCTGGCCGACGGCGCGAGCGAGGACGAGATCGGGCTGACCGATCTGCGCGCGGTGGCCGCCGAACGCCTGGTCCGGCCGAAGCCGTGGTGGTGGACCTACCGCGTGCGGCTGGCCACGGTCTGACCCGCGCCGTCGATCGGCAACGGACGCGGCACAACCACGGTTACTGGTCCCCAGGCGTGATGCTCTCGGCAAGGGGGCACGCGCGGGCGAGGCGATGATCGGTGGTCAGGACGGGAGCACGGAGCCGAGCGGCGAGCTCGACATAGAGTGCGTCGACCAGTCGCAGATCGGCCCGGCGCGACCATGCGCCGATCATGAGCTCCACGACCGCATGCCGAGTAAGCGGAACGGCCGTGAGCGCGGTGAGAGCGGCTTCGACGTCCACCGTGGTCAGCTCGCCGGCCCGTTGTAGCCGCTCCAGGGCGGACAGGACCTCCGCATCCAGGTGAGCCGGGGCGTGCATCACGGTGCCGGCAAGCCGGGCCTTGGCGGCCGCGGCGTATTCGGTGCCGACCACGATGTCGACTAGCACCGACGCGCCCACGACCACGATCTCGCCGGGACGGTCAGGCATCAAAGTCGCCAGCGAGCTCGGTCCGGATCTCGTCCAGCGCGTCCATCGCCACCCGGTGCGGCACCTTCCCGCGCGGCAACGGAAGGGAGGCCAGCCAGCTGTCCGTGGCGCGACGCCGCAGCTCGGCGGAGATCGCCGTCTGAGCCAGCGCCGAGATGTTCAACCTGGCCGCTTTCGCCCGCTCAGCCAGTTCATCCGGGATGTAGACGTTCAACCGCGCCATACACACTCCGACGAATGGGAAGCACTGACCAGCGTCAGAGGTCACCCCGGTGCGCCCGATAGATCCGGTAGCACACGACCCGCTCGTGTCGGATCGGCTCGTCGGGCGGCAGCGGCGACTCGACGAGTACCCGCTCCACTACCCCGACCAACGGGCTCAGGTCCTGGCCCGGCGCCCAGATGTAGGGATGGACGGCCGCGTCGGCCGCGGCGTCCCGCGGCGTATGCCACACCGGAAAGCTCACGTCGACCAACTCCGGCGTGCCCATGCCCAGGCCGGCCAGCTCGGCGTCGACGGCATCGGCGCCATGGGGCTGATGGCTGTGGTGGGCCGCGCGCAGGCCGAGCACCGCTCCCGCGCTGAACACGGCCTCCCGCAACTGGCTGAGTTCGGCGCCGTAGGACCGGCCGCCTAGGGTCAGGCACAGCGCGCCGCCGGGAGCCAGCACCCGGACGACTTCGGCGAGCGCCCGCCGCCAGTCCGGCACGTGGTGCAGTACCCGGGCCAGGTGCACCCCGGTCACCGATCCCGACCGGATCGGCAGCGCACAGCAGGAACCCCGCAGGAACGGCGCTGCGGGCGCTTCGGAACCCCGCAGGTCGACGACGTCGAGCAGGACAAGCGTGACGCCGCGATCGGCAAGCTCCGCCGAGACAGCACCGGATCCGACGCCGACGTCCAGCACGGCTGGACCGCATCCCAGCTCGTCGCGGAGCCTGCCGTAGAGCCGGTCGGCGACATCGGCCGGCATCCGGCCGGTCACGCCCCGGCTGCCGCCTTCAGCGCCGCGGCCCGGCCGGTGTTCTCCCAGGGCAGGTCGAGGTCGAGGCGACCGAAGTGACCGTAGGCCGCGGTCTGGGCGTAGATCGGCCGCAGCAGGTCGAGGTCGCGGATGATCGCGGCCGGACGCAGGTCGAACACCTCGGAGATGGCCTGCTGGATCTTGGTCGGGTCCACCGTCTCGGTGCCGAAGGTCTCCACGAACAAGCCGACCGGCGCCGCCTTGCCGATCGCGTAGGCCACCTGCACCTCGGTCCGGGTGGCCAGCTCAGCGGCGACCACGTTCTTGGCCACCCAGCGCATGGCATAGGCGGCCGAGCGGTCCACCTTCGACGGGTCCTTGCCCGAGAACGCGCCGCCACCGTGGCGGGCCATGCCGCCGTAGGTGTCCACGATGATCTTGCGGCCGGTCAGGCCGGCATCCCCCATCGGACCGCCGATGACGAACCGGCCCGTGGGGTTGACCAGCAGCCGCACATCGTCGGTGTCCAGCGACAGCGCGCCGAGCTCGGGCTGCATGACCTGCTCGCGGACGTCGACCGCGAGCAGCCTGTCCAGGTCGATGCCGTCGGCGTGCTGGGAGGACACCACGACGGTGTCCAGGCGCACCGGCTGGTCGCCGGCGTACTCGATCGTCACCTGCGTCTTGCCGTCCGGACGGAGATAAGGCAGCACGCCGCTCTTGCGCACAGCGGCCAACCGCCGTGAAAGCCGGTGGGCGAGCGCGATCGGCAGCGGCATCAGTTCCGGCGTGTCAGTGCACGCGTAACCGAACATGAGCCCCTGGTCGCCGGCTCCCTGCCGAGCGATCTCGTCGTCGCCGCCGAGGGGCACCGCCCCCACTCTCGACTCGTAGGCGGTGTCCACACCTTGGGCGATGTCGGGTGACTGCGAGCCGATGGCCACGTTCACGCCGCAGGAGTGCCCGTCGAACCCTTTCGCCGACGAGTCGTAGCCGATCTCGAGGATCTTCTCCCGGACGATGGTGGGGATGTCGGCGTAGGCCTCGGTGGTCACCTCGCCAGCCACGTGAACCTGGCCGGTGGTGATCAGTGTCTCCACCGCGACCCTGCTGCGGGGGTCCTTGGACAGCAGACCGTCAAGGATGGAGTCGCTGATCGCGTCGCAGATCTTGTCCGGATGCCCCTCGGTCACCGACTCCGACGTGAACAGCCTCCGGCTGTGTTGGCTCACGACACTCCTCATACCACCCTCGGCGGGCCGCGTCGGCCCGCATGACGATCACCTGATGCTGTGCCGGCGACCGAACGACCCAGGCCACCTGCCTGCAGGGTACCCGCGCCCCCCTGGAGCCGTGGTCACGAACCGAGCAGCGGCGTGACGGCGTCCCACACTGCGGACGCCAGGAGCGCCTTGGGGCCGCGCGGAAGTTCCGTCTCGGAACCGTTCGCGGCGAGCAGCCACCCGGCGTTGTCCTCCGTGCCGAATGCCCTGCCGTCCCCGACGGCGTTGACGACCAGCAGGTCACAGCCCTTGTGGACGAGCTTGGCCCGGCCGTGGTGCAGCACGTCCCCGGACGCGTCACCGGTTTCGGCGGCGAAGCCGACGAGGACCTGCCCGTCGCGGCGGGCGGCCACCAGCTCGGCGAGGATGTCCGGATTGGCGGCCAGCCGGAGCGGCGTGGGCTCCCCGCCTGTTTTCTTGATCTTGCTCATGGCCTGCTCAGCTGGCCGGAAGTCGGCGACCGCCGCGGCCATCACCACCACGTCAGCCGACGCGGCCTCGGCGTGCACCGCCTTGCGGAGCTCCTCGGCGGATTCGACCCGGACCACCCGGGCCCCTGCCGGATCGGCGAGATCGGCGGTGTGCGCGGCGACGAGGGTGACGTCGGCGCCTCGGTGTGCGGCGACCCTGGCCAGCGCGTATCCCTGCCGTCCCGAGGAGCGGTTGCCGAGAAAGCGCACCGGGTCCACCGGCTCCCGGGTGCCTCCTGCGGACACCACGACCCGGCGAGACGCCAGGTCGCGGGGCAGCGCGGTCGCACGGACGAGCAGCAGCCTGGCCAGCTCGACGATCTCGGCGGGGTCGGGCAGCCGGCCCTTGCCGGTGTCAGGCCCGGTGAGCCGGCCGCTGGCCGGCTCGGCGACGACGGTGCCGCGTTCCCGCAGAGTGGCCACGTTGGCCTGGGTGGCCGGGTGTTCCCACATCTCGGTGTGCATGGCGGGCACCATCAGCACCGGGCAGCGCGCGGTCAGCAGGGTCGCGGTCAGCAGGTCATCGGCGCGGCCGGCGGCTGCCCGCGCCAGCAGGTCGGCCGTTGCCGGCGTCACCAGGACCAGGTCGGCGGTCTGCCCGATGCGTACGTGGGCAACGTCGGGAACGTCGTCGAACACCTCGGTGCGCACCGGCTGACCCGACAGCGCCTCGAAGGTGGCCGCCCCGACGAAGTTCAGTGCCGCCGGTGTCGGAACCACACGCACGCGGTGGCCCGACTCGGTCAGCCCGCGCAGCACCTCACAGGACTTGTAAGCGGCGATACCGGCCCCGACCCCGAGGACGACCCGAGGTCGACGGTCGGCGCCGGGGTTCACTCTCCCTCGGTGTGCTCAAGCATCCCGGCGTGGATCTCGCGCAGCGCGATGGACAGCGGCTTCTCCCGCGGGCCTGGCTCGACAAGGGGGCCGACGTACTCCAGCAGGCCCTCGCCGAGCTGAGCGTAGTAGTCATTGATCTGGCGCGCCCGCTTGGCCGAGTAGATGACCAGCGCGTACTTGGAGCTCACCTGCTCGAGCAGGTCGTCGATCGGGGGGTTGGTGATGCCTTCCGGGGCGCTGGCCGGCTCGCCAACTGCGCCGAGATGGGTCGGGATGGTCACTCGCAACGCTCCTGCGGTCGGATCGTGGTTGGCTCGCCGGGAGCCGGCGCGTCAGGCACCGGTGTGGGAGCCGACCACCAAGGTTAGCAAGTGACGCGCAGCGGTGTGCACATCGGAGTTCACCACGACCTCGTCGAACTCACCGCCGGCCGCCAGCTCGCTCCTCGCGGCCTCCAGCCGGCGGCTCACGACGGCCGGGTCCTCGGTGCCACGACTCGTCAGCCGGGCCACCAGTTCCTCCCAGGACGGCGGCATCAGCATCACGAGCTGGGCCTGCGGCATCGCCGCCCTGACCTGCCGTGCGCCCTGCAGTTCGATCTCCAGGATCGCGGGGACCCCGCGGTCGAGCGCCTCCTGGATGGGCGCCCATGGGCTGCCGTAGAGATTGCCCGCGTACTCCGCATGTTCCAGCAGTTCGCCGGCCTCGATCATGCGGCGGAACCGGTCGGCGTCGATGAAGTGGTAGTGCTCGCCGTCGACCTCACCGGGTCGCGGCTGGCGGGTGGTCACCGAGACGCTGTAGAAGACTTGGGGGCAGAGCCTGCGCAGTTCCGCGAGCACGCTCGACTTGCCGACACCGGAGGGCCCGGACAGGACAGTAAGGCGGGGCCGGGCGCACGCACCCGACCCCCCGTCCATTCCGATCACGCTCCGCCGAACTCGGTGAGCAGCGCCTTGCGCTGGCGGTCACCGAGACCTCGCAACCGACGACTGGGGGCGATCTCCAGCCGCTCCATGATCTGCGCGGCGCGAACCTTGCCGACGCCGGGAAGGGACTCCAACAGCGCCGAGACCTTCATCTTGCCGAGCACCTCGTCGCTTTCCGCGGCGGCCAACACGTCCTTCAGGGTGGTGCCGCCCCGCTTGAGGCGCTCCTTGAGCTCAGCTCGAGCCCGACGCGCGGCAGCCGCTTTCTCCAGTGCTGCGGCTCGCTGCTCCTCGGTCAGCTGGGGAAGAGCCACGATCTCCTCCGTGGTGTGGGTGATTCCTGATGGATCGGTGCCGCGACCGTACCGACCGCTCCACTCCCAGTACAACGCGGGGCCTCAAGGTGACATCGCAACCAATGCGGTGACACCGGCCTCGCCCGGTCGAGGTATGTCTTGCCTACGATCGTCCGTCACGGCGTGAGGAAGTAGTACCAAGTACCCCCGACCGCCTGATCACCGCCTCCGGTGATAGCCGGTGTATCTGCCGTGTGCTATGTGCTGGAGTGGCTGCCGTCACGCCCGCGTGGAGGCGTCCGTGCTGGTGTCCGTGAGTAGCGCTGCGACGGCGTCGCGGGTGGCCAGAGCCGCCGACCGCAGCGCGGCGGGTTCGGGACCGTGCCGCAGGATCTCCCGTGCGGACACCGGCAGCACCGACGGGAGGACTGCGCCGAACACGTGGCGGAGGTCGGCTACCGTGGCGCCCTGGGCACCAAGACCCGGCGCCAGGATCGGCCCGTTGACCCCGGACAGGTCGAGGGTCGCGTCGTGGGTGGTGGCGCCGACCACCAGGCCGACCGAGCCGAGCGGACGCACACCGGCGTTACGTCGTCCAGCGGCGTGCGCGATCCGCTGGGCGACGCTGTGCCCGTCGCCGGTGACCGCCCGCTGCACGGTGGCGCCGTCCGGATTGGAGGTCAGGGCGAGCAGGAACACCCCGCGTCCGGTTCGCTCGGCCAGCTCCAGCGCCGGCTCAAGGGCCGCCAGCCCCAGATAGGGCGACAGGGTGATCGCGTCGGCGGCCAGCGGCGAGGAGTCGCCGAGGTAGGCCGCGGCGTAGGCGGCCATGGTGGAGCCGACGTCACCCCGCTTGACGTCGAGCAGCACAAGGGAACCGGCCTGCCGCGACTGGCTGATCACGCGTTCGAGGACGGCGATTCCCCGCGCGCCGTGCGCCTCGAAGAACGCCGACTGCGGCTTGACAACGGACACCTCGTCCGCGAACGCCTCGACACAGGTCAGCGCGAACCGCTCGAGGCCGGCCGCGTCGAAGGGCAGTCCCCAGTCCGCGAGCAGCCGCGGATGCGGATCGATGCCGACGCACAGCCCGCCGCGGGCGGCGACCGCCGCCGTCAGTCGCGTCCCGAACGACTCGGTCATGCCCGCTGCCTCCTCAGCCCGGCCTGCAACGCCTGCAGCGAGCGAACTCCGATGTCGCCGCGGATAAGCGCCTCAATGCCGTGCACCGCGGCCGCCGCTCCGGAAACCGTTGTTATGCAAGGAATATCTCGGGTCACCGCCGCGGTTCGTATCTCGTAGCCGTCAACCCGGGGACCGTGGTTTCCGTACGGAGTGTTGATCACCATGTCGATCCGGCCGGCGAGGATCTCGTCGACGACGGTGGTGCCGGCGGTCGATCCCGCGGCGCCTTCGCTGTACTTGCGCACCACCGTGCAGTCGATCCCGTTGCGCCGCAGCACTTCCGCGGTGCCTGAGGTGGCCAGAACCTCGAACCCGAGATCCTTCAGCCGTTTCACCGGGAACACCATTGCACGCTTGTCCCGGTTGGCGACCGAGACGAACACCCGGCCCGAAGTGGGCAGCGAACCGTAGGAGGCGGTCTGGGACTTCGCGAACGCCTTGCCGAAAGAGAAGTCGACACCCATGACCTCGCCGGTCGACTTCATCTCCGGCCCCAGCAACGAGTCAACGCCCTGGCCGTCCGGGGTGCGGAACCTGTGGAACGGCAGCACAGCCTCCTTGACCGCGACTGGCGCGTCGGCCGGGAGATCGGCACCGTCCCCCGCCGGCAGCAGTCCTTCGGCACGCAGCTCTGAGATCGTGGCACCCAACGCGATCCGGGCAGCGGCCTTGGCCAGGGGGACGGCGGTGGCCTTGGACACGAACGGCACCGTGCGGCTGGCGCGGGGGTTGGCCTCCAACACGTACAACACGTCATCCTTGAGCGCGTACTGCACGTTCAGCAGACCGCGGACGCCGATCCCGTGCGCGATCGCCTCGGTGGAACGGCGGACCGCGTCCAGATCACCGCGCCCCAATGTGATCGGTGGCAGCGCGCACGAGGAGTCCCCGGAGTGGATACCGGCCTCCTCAATGTGCTCCATCACCCCACCGAGAAAGACCTCGACACCGTCGCAGAGCGCGTCGACGTCGATCTCGATGGCGTCGTCGAGGAACCTGTCGACGAGCACCGGGTGTTCGGGCGACACCTCGGTCGCGCGCGCGATGTAGTCGGCCAGAGTCGACTCGTCGTAGACGATCTCCATGCCCCGCCCGCCGAGCACGTAGGAGGGGCGGACCAGGACGGGATAGCCGATGCGGTCGGCGATCCGCTTGGCCCCGGCGAAAGAGGTCGCGGTGCCGTACTTCGGTGCCGGCAGCCCCGCGGTGGCCAGCACCTCGCCGAACGCGCCTCGGTCCTCGGCGAGATGGATCGCGTCCGGAGAGGTGCCGACCACGGGAACGCCGGCGTCGGAGAGCCGGCGGGCCAGCCCGAGTGGCGTCTGGCCACCGAGTTGCACGATCACACCGACGACCCCGGGGCCGCCCGCGCCCGAAGTCCGCTCGGAGTGCACCACCTCGAGGACGTCCTCGAAGGTCAGCGGTTCGAAGTAGAGCCGGTCGGAGGTGTCGTAGTCGGTGGAGACGGTCTCGGGGTTGCAGTTGACCATCACCGTCTCGTATCCGGCCCGGCGCAGCTCCATAGCCGCGTGCACGCACGAGTAGTCGAACTCGATGCCCTGGCCGATCCGGTTGGGCCCGGAGCCCAGGATCAGCACCTTCGGCCGCTCACGCTGGACACCGACCTCCGACTCCGCTGCGGGGTCGGACTCGTAGGCCGAGTAATGGTAGGGCGTTGTCGCGGCGAACTCGGCGGCGCAGGTGTCCACCGTCTTGAATACCGGACGCA
>Ga0213875_10000889_pt1 | contig 21877 bp, 24 predicted proteins | sample BarmaccomBMRX_R8_FD_160105 | JGI IMG/M metagenome (GOLD analysis project Ga0213875, IMG submission 160105) | Root-associated microbial communities from Barbacenia macrantha in rupestrian grasslands, the National Park of Serra do Cipo, Brazil - RX_R8 | ecosystem: Host-associated > Plants > Roots... | reverse complement strand
TCGCCAAATTCGACGTCGTGACCGGTGCCCAGGCCAAATCAAGCTCGAAGGCGCCGTCCTATACCAGCGTCTTCGCCAAATCGTTGATCAAGGAAGCCGAGAAGGACGATCGGATCATCGCGATCACCGCGGCGATGCCGTCGGGTACCGGGCTCAACCTGTTCGAGGAGCGTTTTCCGAAGCGCACCTTCGATGTGGGGATCGCCGAGCAGCATGCCGTGACCTTTGCCGCTGGCCTCGCGGCCGAGGGGATGAAGCCGTTTGCCGCGATCTATTCGACCTTCCTACAGCGCGCCTTTGACCAGGTCGTGCATGACGTGGCAATCCAGAAGCTGCCGGTGCGCTTCGCGATCGACCGCGCCGGGTTGGTCGGCGCCGACGGACAGACGCATGCCGGCTCGTTTGACGTGACCTATCTCGGCTGTTTGCCAGGTTTTGTGATCATGGCGGCGGCCGACGAGGCGGAACTGGTGCACATGGTGGCGACGTGCGCCGCGATCGATGATGGGCCCTCGGCCGTACGCTTTCCCCGCGGTGACGGCGTCGGCGTTGCGATGCCCGAGATCGGCCTGCAGCTCGAAATCGGCAAAGGGCGGATTGTCCGCGAGGGCACCAGCATCGCGTTGGTGAATCTGGGCGGCCGACTCGCCGAATGCCTGAAGGCGGCGCAGGACCTTGGAGCTTACGGCTTGTCGACGACGGTCGCCGATGCACGCTTCGCCAAGCCGATCGACACCGATTTGATCAGCCGGATGGCGCGGGAACACGAGGTCGTTATCACGATCGAGGAAAACTCGATCGGCGGTTTCGGGACGCAGGTATTGCACCATCTCGCGATGACCGGACAGCTCGATAACGGGCTGAAAATCCGCACGATGATGCTGCCCGACGTATTTCTCGAGCATGATTCGCCCAACGCACAATACGACACGGCCGGGCTGACTGCGCGCCACATTGTGGCGACGGCGCTCGCTGCGCTGGGTCGCGACATCGCCGAGCAGCCGGCCCGCGCCTGACGAGGAACGCGCCGAACTCGTTCCCAAGATTGGCGCTCAGGTCCCGATCGCGAGCGGGCTGGACAGCTTCCGCAGCAACGCCACCACCGACAGGGGTGTCAGGCGGCCGGTTTTCGGGTTTTCGCTTGGCACGTTCTCGATCTCGAGGGTAAAGCGCGCCGCTTCGCCTTCGACCTCGATGCGGTGCATGTTGCGGGTGATAGCGGGGTCGGCCCAGATCTCGATTGTCGTGCGGTCCGGGCCAATGCCGGCAAGCGCCAGCGCCGCTGCGACGTTGACGTTGGCCGGGAAGCCGCGAGCGGCGTCGCGTGCCGATCCGTCGAACACACGCAGCGGACTGTCTAGGTCCCGCACGGAGATCTGGTTTTCTTCCAGGTAGGGTGCGCCCGCCAAGCCGTTCGGAGGCTTACGGGTAATCATGTGGATGCGCGAAACACCTCCAAGTACCGCGGCCTGGACCGCGTCGAGCCCGAGCAGCGCCCCGGTTGGCACCAGGATGCGGCCGCGATGGCGCTCGGCCAGCCCGACCAGATCGAAATTATCGAGCAATGCCCCGCAGGACAGCGTAATGAGGATTCGCCCCTGCGCCAGAGCAGGCTCGGCGATGTCCCGAAATAAGGGGGCGGGGGCGCATTCAACAATGATGTCCGCCACCTCGCCCAATTGTCCGAGCGGAAGCACCGGTGCCGGCTGCGCAAAGCCAGCGATCGCTTGTTCGGCGCGTGCGACATCCCGTGCCGAAACGGCGGCAAGGACCAGGCCGCCAAGGCCCCGGTCTATATGCGCGGCCACCACCTTGCCGATCGCCCCGAACCCGGCGATCGCAACCCGCTGCACCATCCTGTCTCTCCCAAGCCTCCGCCGGACGAACGCATAAACTATACCGGGAGACTGAATTTCGCTGTTTTTAGTACCCGTACGACGGGCTTAAGCGAAGCAGCGCAATCGCTCGCGCAGTTGCTCGGGGGCGAGGTCGGGCATCTCGGCATCGATCAGCATATGCTCGCGCTCCCAGATCGGCAAAGCGGCGGTGAGGAGGGTGCGTCCGGCGTCGGTAAGCGTCAGCTTGCGGCTGCGCCGGTCGGCGGGATCGACCGCGATGTCAACAAGCCCACGCCGTTGTAGGGGCTTGAGGGCCGCCGTCAGGGTCGTCCGATCCATCGCCAAAAGCGCGGCGACGCCGCTCATCGCCGCCGGTTCAGGGCGGTTCAGCGACATCAGCAGCGAAAACTGGCCGTTTGTCAGATCGAGCGACCGCAATGCCTCATCAAACCGGCGCGCTACCGCGCGGGCGGCACGCTGCAGATGCAGGCACAGGCAGGTGTCGCGCACCCGGAGCGTGGTTTCAAAGGAAAGTGCATTTGGGTTTGACACGATCTAATTATGTTGATATCAACGCTTTTGTCAAGAACGCACTTAGCAGGACCCATAAGCATGGCTGTATCACCGTACCTCGATTTCGACGGCCGCTGTGAAGAGGCGGTCGCGTTCTACGGCAAGGCGCTTGGCGCAAAATGCGTGATGATGCTGCGTTGGAAGGACGCCCCGGATCAGACGATGTGCGGTCCCGGCAATGCCGACAAGGTGATGCACACCCGTCTCGATATCGGTAACACCAGTGTTCTGGCATCCGACGGCCGCTGCCAGGGTCAGGTAAAATTCAGCGGCATTTCGCTGTCGCTCACCGCCAAGGATGAGGCAGAGGCGGCGCGCTATTTCAACGCATTGGCCGATGGCGGGCAGGTGCAGATGCCGCTGGCCAAAACCTTCTTCTCGCCCAGCTTCGGCATGGTCGCCGATCGCTTTGGTGTTAACTGGATGGTCTACGTCGAGCCCGAGCATCCGGTCTGACTTGGCTATCGTCATCTTCACGTCAGCCTTGCGGCGCTTTCTTGATGCGCCGCAGGCCACGGTGAGCGGCGCAACCGTTGGGGCGGCCTTGGCCGCGGTGTTCAGCAAGCAGCCAGCCTTGCGCGGCTACCTGCTCGACGATCAGGGGGCGGTGCGGCCACACGTTAACATCTTTGTAAATGGCGAGTTGGTGCGCGATCGCGTCGGGCTTTCCGACGCGATCGGGGCGCACGATCAAATCTATGTCTTCCAGGCACTGACGGGAGGGTAACGACATATGGCGGACCGGTTACTTATCGGGACCCGTAAGGGCTTGTTCGAGCTGGCACGGCACGGCACCGCGTGGGACATCGCGGCGGTGCATTTTCTCGGCGAGCCTGTCACCGCGGTATTACAGGATGGTGATCGACTCTATGCCGCGCTGGATCTCGGGCATTTCGGCGCCAAGCTCTGGTGCCGCGACGGTGCCGCGGCATGGCGCGAACTGACACCGCCCGCGTTTCCGCAGAAGCCGGCCGAAGCCACGGACGATCCGCATCCGTGGTCGCTTGGAAAAATCTGGGCATTGGAGAAGGGCGGGGTGCCGGGCCGGGTGTGGGCCGGCACCATGCCGGGCGGCTTGTTCCGCTCGGACGATGGCGGCGAGTCGTGGTCGCTCAATGAGCCGCTATGGACCATGCCGGAGCGCAAGCGCTGGTTCGGTGTGGCCGGCGGGGAGCAGCCGGGAATCAATTCGGTCCTGATCGATCCGCGCGATCCCGATGATGTCCGGGTGGGTGTCTCAACCGCCGGGCTATGGGCCAGCCGCGATGGCGGCGCCTCGTGGAGGGTCATCAATCAAGGGATGTACAACGAATACATGCCGCCGGGACAAGAGGGTGAGCCGATCGCCCAAGACATCCATCGGCTCGCCAGCTGTGCGGCTGATCCCGATACGGTGTGGTGTCAGCATCATAACGGGGTATTCCGATCAATCGATCGCGGCGCCAACTGGCACGAACTGAGCGCGATCCGTCCGGCGAAATTCGGTTTCGCGGTGGCGGCACATCCGCAAGACGCGCGCACGGCGTGGTTTGTGCCAGCGGTGAAAGACGAACGTCGGGTCGCGGTGGATGCCAAGGTGGTGGTATCGCGCACTCGCGATGGCGGCGAGAACTTCGAGGTGCTGGATAGCGGGCTGCCACAGCGGCATGCCTATGACCTGGTTTATCGGCACGCTCTCGACGTTGATGCGAGCGGTGAGGCGCTCGCCTTTGGTTCAACGACCGGCGGCCTGTGGACGTCCAACAATGGCGGTGACCAGTGGACGACGCTTGATGCGCGTCTACCCCCGATCGCGGTCGTACGATTTGCCGAGGCTTGAGGACGATAAGTGATGAACAAAATCACCCCGTTTCTGTGGTTCGACAATCAGGCCGAGGAGGCTGTGCAGCACTACACATCGATATTCAAGAATTGCCGGGTCACCGGCGAGCAGCGCTATGGAGAAGGTAGCCCCGCGCCGGCCGGCACCGTCATGACGATGAATTTCGAGCTCGACGGCCAGGAGTTCATCGCGCTGAACGGCGGCCCGCACTTCAAGTTTACCGAAGCGGTGTCATTCTTTGTGCGTTGCAGCGACCAGCGCGAAGTCGACGAGCTTTGGGAGAAGCTATCGACCGGGGCACAGCCCGGCCGTTGCGGCTGGCTCAAGGACCGGTTCGGGGTGTCATGGCAGATCGTGCCAACGGTGCTGTTCGACTTGCTGAAGCAACCGGATCGGGCGGCGTCGGGCCGGGTGATGCAGGCAATGCTCAAGATGAACAAGCTGGACATCGCGGCTTTGCAGGCTGCTGCGTCGCCCTCGTAGCTCGCCGGACGGGCGCCGGCTGACATATGAGTATCGCGCCTTGAAAACCGGCGCCGCCCTGCGGAGAAGCGCGGTCGGCCGCCACGGCGAAGCTGTGCGGGCTATCGAACGAGACTTCAGCTGGCCATCGCCGGCTCCTCGATCGGGATGCCCGGCCGCTTTTTGAACTTCTCCCATGCGGCCAGGATTTCGTCGATCTGGCTATTCTGATCGGCCTTGCGCAGGTCGATCAGTCGATCGCGCAGCCGAATGATGATGTGGCCGCGCGGAAGATTAGCGGCCGTCTCGAGGCGATCGAGAAAAAAGGCACCAAGCCGCGCATCATCGCGCAGGATGCGATAAGCCGTGTAAGCCATTGCCGAGGCGCGCCCATAGCGGACCATCTTGCGGGCGAAGCCGCGTAACCGCATGAGCTCCGGATGCGCATGGATGACGTCGCGAATCTCCGCCGCGGTCGGCATGGCGTGTGGCTGGCCGGCGGGTCGTAACTCACGGCGCCACAACAACACGGCCGTCGCCGATACCATGGCCTTGTCCCCGAACTCGTCGAACATCTGGTCGACCGCGGGTGCTTTCTTGGCCTGCTTGTCGTAGGTCTCGAAGGCTTCCTCCGGCAGACCGCGCATCACCAGCACTTCGATTGGTTCGCCGGCTTCCAGCACGGCCGAGAGCCGATGTTGACCGTTCAGCAGCCGCCCCGAACGCGAGAAGCAGATCGGCTGGGCGTTGAACATCCAGCGGCCGTTGACAATGTCGCGCGCCATCGCTGCGACATGCGCCTGCACGATGTTCCGGTTACCGCGATTGGCGGCGAGATATTCCCCGGCGCGCTCCACGGTAATTGTTTCCACCGCCATTGTGTACTCGCCGGAGCCGGTAAGCGCCGCCTGCGCCTCTTGCTGCAGCCGTTCGCTCATCGCGATCCTGGCGTCGGATTGAACGACGTCCTTTAGGCCGCGATATCCGTCGAGCTTGGGGAATTCCTCGACTGTTTTGTTCTGCCGGTTGCTTGCGCTCCAGACATAGGCGTCACTGCGCGTCCCGGCGATCGTGTCGTTGAGCGCCTTGATGCACAGCGCAAACAGGACGTTTGCGGTTGGACGCCGAGCCCGGTCCTCGCGGCCTTCGATCAGCCGGCGCCGGATCATAGCTCCGGGTTCATCCGCGGCGAAACGGTCGGGATGCGCGATGGCATCGAGGAACCGGCGAATAGCGACACGATCGATCTGAAGCCCCATAAAGCTCAATGGCGTGCGAATCGACTCGGTCAGCAGCCGGGCAGGGTGGTCAAAGCTGAACTTCACCGCGGTATCAATTTCCACGCGATTTGCCTCGAGCGCCCGCTCCATGCGGCTCCATGGCGGTGTGGATGTGCCGCGTGTCAGGGTGCCGTCTTCATAGCGAATCAGTTTGGCGAGCAGGCTTGCGACCGCCGCCGGCTTCGGAATTCCCCGCGTCTCGAGCACCCCGGTAAACGATCGCCGGCGCTGCTGATCGATGGTGTGGATTGTGTCATCCGGGATATTCTCGGCCAGCACCGTAACGAAGTCGGTCTTGGCCTCGACGCAGGCATAGAGGCGCTGCACGCCGTCGAGCAAAATGCCCTTGCGCGACAGGATGATCGGCATGCCGTTGAGGACCCATTCGCCCGCCCGCATCGATTGCGCGTAGGAGGCAGTCGCCGAGGCATTGCGCGTGCTTCCCGCGCGCTTCGCCGCCAACAGGCTTGCTGCCATGTCGGGTGTTACGCGGATGACCGAAAAACGCGGCGGATCGACGGCATCTCGTGCTGCGGGCGCTAGGAGTTCCCCCTGTCCGGGATCATCCTCGACGACGCGGGGGTACCGTGCCTTGCCTGCCGCCATGCAAACTCCTCCTGTTCGCTCGCGAAATCTCCGATGAGGGGAATCTGTGATTTACGCAGACATTTTGCAACGATCTTACAAATTACAGTGGCGGCACGGGTCTCACGAGGCTCCGCGCTCGCCCGAGAAGCTTGCGAAAATATCAAAAATGATCTATCGATTTAAATGAACATGCCCAGATGGAGGCACTATGCAAGAAATTGCGTCAATGGCGTCGCTCGCTGCAGCTCCGTCCATTTCAAAAGGCAGTGCGACGGAGACGGCTCGCAATGCGCAACTGAAGAAGGTCGCCCAGCAATTCGAGGCTATGTTCATGACGGAGATGATCCACTGCGCACGCCCGGCCAATCAAGCCTCTGGGCCCTTTGCAGGGGGCAAATCCGAAGAGACATGGCAGATGTTCATGGATCAGGCGTTAGGGCAGGCGGCCTCCACGAACGGACCGGGCGGCGATCAATCGCTGCATAAGGCCATCGAAAAAGCCCTGCGCGACGCGGACGTGCACTTCTCACAGGGACACGTCAGATGAAACGAAAATCATCCTTAGATTCCGCGGCTTCGGTACTAGCGCGGGCTCTGGAGCGGGAGACCCGCGCGGCCCGATGCGGCGCCTTGACCGAACTGGCGGACGCGGCGGCGGCCAAGCAGGCAGCGTTCGCCGAGTTCCAGGCGCTGCAGCCCCAGGAATTATGCGAAAATCATACAATCGAGGAGCGCGAGGCGCTGCGCGGTTTGCTGGCTGCGGCAAACGAAAACGCAGTGGTCCTTGAGGCGGTGAAGCTCGTTCTTGATTCAACCGCGGCACGGCTGCAGGCGATCCTGAGCGCCGTGGCGGATCCGGGCACCTATCAACGGGGCGGCGCCGCTACTCGGCATGTCATGGCGGCCCGGATCAATGCCATTGCATAGAATGCCTTCTTTTTTGCGAAAATAGAACTTTACATCCGCCGATATCGATCATATCTTCCAATCACGGTGATGCGAAACACCAAAAAACTTTCGCAGATTTCCCTGGCGTCAGAACGGCGCTCCCATCAGTCCCCTAACGGGAGCAGTGAAATGTCTTCTTCAATTCTGACGAACTATGGCTCGATGGCCGCCCTCCAGAGCCTGGAGGCGACCCAGAACATGCTGACCAACACCGAAAACCAGATCTCCAGCGGCCTCAAGGTTGCCTCCGCGAAGGACGACGCGTCGTCCTGGACGATCGCGACCACGATGAAGTCGAACATCGCCAGCCTCAATCAGGTCAGCACCGATCTCGGCAACGCCAACTCGATCCTCAACACCGCCGTTGCCGGCGCCGGCCAGATCACCAGCCTGGTGTCCCAGATCCGCGCCAAGGTTGCCTCATTCACCGACACGTCGCAAAACCAGACCGCGATTCAGGGCGAGGTGACACAGCTGGTCAATCAGATCGGCGCCACGATCCAGAGCTCCTCGTTCAACGGCGTCAACCTGCTGGACAGCTCGCAGCCGAGCGGCCTGACCTTTGTCGCTTCGACCAACAACGACTATTCGGGCGGCGGCGCGTCGCCGACGATCTCGACCGGCGCGGCGACCGACTTGTCGAGCACCAGCGCCAACGCGGCGGCCGCTGCGTTCTACACGCTGGCGGGCGGGCTGTCGGCGGCGATCACCAATGCCAACCCCGCGACGCAGCAGACGAACCTCGACACTGCCCTGAAGCAGATCGATGCGTTCAATTCCACGGTCGAGGGCCAGGCTGCCGCCTTTGGTGCGGTGCAGCAGAATGTCCAGTCGCAGCAGACCTTTGTGAACAACCTGACGACCACGCTGTCGACCGGTGTCAGCAACATGGTCGATGCCGACATGACGCAGGAATCGGCCAAGTTGAGCGCGTTGCAGACCCAGCAGCAGCTCGGCACTCAGGCGCTCAGCATCGCCAACCAGGCGCCCCAGATGCTTCTGAAGCTCTTTGGCTAAGTCGGCGCGGGCCGGTCATTCGAGGCCGGCCCCGTCCTCTGCGGCGCAGAACACGCCAGCGTGTAACTAAATCGCTCAACGTGGAAGAAAGCCCGTTAGATGCAACAGCTTCAGTTCCCTTCGCAATTCGTCCGTCCAAATGGCGCCGCCAGCGCCTATGGGACTATTATCCGTACCACCGAAAGCCCACGCGAGATCGAATGCCGGGTCTTCGAACAGGTTACGGCCGCGCTCGAGGCAGCGTGCGATCCTGAGGTTCATTTCGCTCAGAAGATCAAGGCCATGCATGACAATCGTCTGTTGTGGCAAACCCTGGCCGCCGACCTTGCCGATGATGGCAACGAGCTGCCGGGCAATGTAAGGGCGCATTTGATCAGCCTCGCAATCTGGGTTGGTCGCGAAACCGACCGGGTCCAGAGCAGTGACGCGTCCCCTCGCGGGTTGGTCGATATCAACCACATCATCATGCAAGGGCTTCGGCCTGGGAGGCGGATCGATGCCCCTCAAGCTTAAACTGGCAGCACATGAAAGCTTTATCGTTAACGGTGCGGTGCTGGTGAATGGCGAGTTTCGAACGTCCCTGGTCATTCGCAACTTTGTTCATGTCATGCGTGAAAAATCGGTGCTGCGCGAGGCGGATGCCAATACGCCGACCCGCAGGCTGTACTTCACCATCCAATCGATGTTGATGCAGCCGCCGCCATCCGCGGCTCTGATGCGAACTTACAAGGAGTTGCTGGCGCAACTGCGCGAAGCGTATATGCGCCCGGAAAACCTGGAGACGCTCGATCGCGCCGACAACCACGTCGAGAGCGGTGACTACTACAAGGCATTAGCCTTGCTGCAGCCGCTGATCTCCTATGAAGCGCAATTGCTCGACGTCAATCCGCACGAGTGGCGACGCTCGGGCCACGCCAGACCCTCTGGCGGCGGCTGACCGTTCTCGTTAACGCGGCAGGAAAATTCCGATGGATCCGTTGCTCACATCGCTTGGTCTCCCGACCGGCGTCGCCGGCTGGACCATCTTGCAAACGAAGACTCCATCGGACTTCCCCGCGCTCGAGAACGACCCAATCGTTCAGCAACAGATCAAATATTTCGAGCAAAACGCGCCGAAAGCGACAACCGCCCACGCGCTTCTGTCAGATCCGCGACTGCAGGATTTCGTGCTGACCGCCTATGGCCTGACGTCCGAGAACGGCCTGACGGCGCTGATGGAAAAGGTGCTGAACTCAGATACGAGCAAGTCCAATTCCTTCGCGGCTCAGATGGTCAGCCCCGAGTACATCCAGATTGCGAGAGCCTTCAACTACGGCGGCACCACCACCCCCGCGACGCGCGCCACGCCGTCTAGCGCCACGGTCGATATTGAGAACCTCTCGACCAACAGCAATTTTGCGAATTTCAGCGGGACATTTGGCGGCGTCTCGGTCAGTTACGTCGATCTGACTCACGCCACGACAATCCAGGATGTGGCATCGACCCTTCAGACCGCTTTCCGCCACGCTGACGGCAACAAGTCGAATATTACCGTTAGCGTCACCGGCAATTATTTGGAATTCAGCGACGCGCTGGGGCGGGGCACCGCGGCGAATTACGCGTTCTCCTCCAATACACTGAACACCGGCAGCGACCCGGTGACCGCGTCGGCCCCGACCAACACCGTGGCGGGGTCGCAAGCCGTGCCGGCGTCGGGTGGCCCGGCGGTCACGTCGTCCTCATTCATCCAGTCGGTCGTCAGCAAGTATCTCGAAGCCCAGCTCGAGGTCGTCGCCGGCAATCAGTCGAATGCCTTGCGGCAGGCGCGCTATGCGAAACAGCAATTGCCGACGATTACCAATTGGAACCAGGTGATCGCCGACAAGCCGCTCGCCAATGTGATCCAGACCGTGCTTGGTCTGCCGGTCGCGTTTGGCGCTCTCGATATCACGCAGCAGGCCCAGGTTTACGGCCAGCGGATTAAGATCAGCGATTTTCAGAACCCGACCAAGCTGTCGAAGCTGCTCACGCGCTATATGGCGATGAGCAACGAAACAACGCAAACCCCCGCGGCCACCGCCGCTACGCTGTTGGATAGTTTTGGCTCAAGCAAGGTCATCAACCTGACCTTGCCGGCAGCCTCGGCGACCAGTTCGATCTCGAACCAGTCAACGGCCGCCCTGATCCTTAGCACGGCCTTCTCGCAGGGCTGATCCCGCGCGACTTGCGCACGGGCGGCCATCGCTCCACGCCTCAGGCAGTACCCAGCACCCTCGCCAGTTCGGCAAAGGCCTCCGTCGCGGAGGAGCGTTCGTCGACGCCCTGGCGCAACAGCGTCTCGAATGCCGGATGCGTCTCGATTGCCTGGTCGACCAGCGGATCGGAACCGGCCCGATAGGCCCCCAGCCGGATCATCTCCTCCATATTGTCGTAGGCACCGAGGAGCCGGCGGGCTTGCGCCAATAGCCGGTTTTCCTCGTCGGAGTGGCAGCGGGGCAGGGCGCGGCTGACTGATCGCAGGATGTTGATGGCCGGCCAGCGCCCGGCTTCGCCGATCTTCCGGTCGAGGACGAGATGACCATCGAGAATCCCGCGCACCGCATCGGCAACCGGCTCGTCGTGATCGTCGCCGTCGACAAGAACGGTAAAGACACCAGTGATATCGCCCTCGTCGCCGCTCCCCGGTCCGGCACGCTCCATCAGGGCGGGTAGCTCGGTAAATACCGATGGCGTGTAGGAGCGCGCCGTCGCCGGTTCGCCAGCGGCGAGCCCGATTTCGCGTTGCGCATGCGCAAGACGCGTCACGCTATCAAGCAGGCAGAGCACCTGCTTTCCCTGGCCGCGGAACCACTCTGCGATGGTCAGCGTAGCCTGGGCCGCGCGTCGCCGTGCCAAAGCCGGCTGATCGGAGGTGGCAACCACGACAACTGTGCGGGTCCGCGCCGCGTCGCCCAATGTCACGTCGAGGAACTCGCGCACTTCACGGCCACGCTCGCCGATCAGACCGACGACGATGACGTCCGCCGCGACAAACCGGGCAAGCATTCCCATCAGCGTCGATTTTCCGACACCAGAGGCGGCGAACACGCCCATTCGCTGACCACGGCACAGCGGAATGAAGCAATCCAGCGCGCGGAGCCCCGTCTCAAGCCGCTCACCCATCAGGCGCCGCTCAAAAGCTGGAGGTGCCGCATTGCGCAACTGCATGCGCGTCGAACCCTGGGGCAGGGGCCCGCCGCCGTCGACGGGTTGGCCGAGCCCATCTACGATCCGTCCCAGCCAGGCGGCGCAGGGATAGAGCGATGGAGCCTCAACCAGCACAACCTTGGCGCCCGATGAGAGCCCGTCGGCGCGCCCCTCCGGCATAACGGTGACGCGGTCTCCGGCAAAGGCAACGACCTCCCCGGCCAGCCGGCCGCTCGCCAATGCGATTGCGACCCGATCGCCAACGCTCGCCGACGAGCCGAAGCCCGTCACTGTGAGCGCCGCGCCGCGCACCGATTCCAGCGTGCCAGACCGCTCAACCCGCGGGATCCGCCGAAGATATGCGGGCAAGTCGCCAAAATCGATGTACATGCGCGACCTATATCTTGCGAGGATGCGAAACAATAGGTAAAATCGGAACGATATGCAATGATGAACTAGCTCCGCGGCTTTGCGAAAATATGTAGACAAAACCGTGTGTGCGTGGTACCTCGCTCCGCACGGATCAACTCGCAAGAACTGCGATTTCGAACATGCTGGAAAGCATCAGCCTATTTCGTGTCGCCGATGCACGGTTGCAGTACCTCGCCGAACGGCAGAGCGTTATCGCACGCAACATCGCGAACGCGGACACGCCGAGTTATGTGTCGCGCGACCTTAAGCCGTTTTCCTTCGCTTCCGCGCTGGCCGCACAAAGCAGCGGCGGGGTCGGGTCGGACGGCCGGTTGGCGATGGTGCAAACCAGCGCGGCCCACCTGGTGGGCAGCGCGGCGACCACGCCAGACCCGATGATCTCGGCAAAGGCGTCCGATGGCGAAAAGCCGGACCACAATCACGTGTCGCTGGAAGAGCAGATGGTCAAATCATCGGATAACGCGAACGCGTTTGCTCTCGTTACCGCTGCTTATGCGAAAAGCGTATCCATCATGAAGATGAGCATCGATAAATGAGCTCAATTTCGCCCATCTCCTCGCAAGGCCCGTTCGCGCAGGCGATGGAAACCGCCGCGTCGGCAATGCGTTCGCAATCGGTCCGGATGCGGCTGGTTTCGGAAAACCTGGCCAATGCAAATTCAACTGCGGCGGTGCCGGGCGGCTTACCCTATCAGCGCAAGACCCTGACCTTCGCGGAGACAATCGATAAAAGCACCGGTGCACCAGTGGTGCAGCCGGTGAAGTTCGGCGTCGATCATACGCCGTTCCGCACGAGCTACGATCCCTCGCATCCTGCTGCCGATGCGAAAGGGTACGTGACGCTTCCGAATGTCTCTGAACTCGTTGAGGTCGCGGACATGCGTGAGGCAGAGCGCTCGTACGAGGCCAACCTTGCGATGTTAGGGCAGGCGCGCAGCATGATTTCTAAAACCATCGATATGCTGAAGGCATAAAATCATGACGGCGATCTCACCGATCGGCATGGCGACCCAAATCGCCGCCACGTTTCAAGCAACGTCACCGGCCAATGTTGCCGGACCTGACTTCACCTCGATGATCAGCAATGCCGCTCACTCGGCATTGCAGAACCTGCGTCAGGCGGAGCAGGTGACTGCCAGCGGCATCGCCGGAAAGACCGACACTCAAGCCGTCGTTCAGGCGCTCAGCAATGCGGAGGTGACGATGCAAGCCGTTGTCGCGGTCCGTGACAAAGTCCTGTCCGCGTACAACGACATCATGCATATGAATATCTGAGAGTCCGGGCGATGAACGAAAGCGATGTCATCGAGATCATGCGCAGCGGGTTCTACACCGTGCTTCAGGTAGCCGGTCCGGAGCTTGCCGCTGCGCTGATTACCGGCCTCGTCATCAGCGTATTGCAGGCGATGACCCAAATTCATGAGATGACCCTGGCGAACGTACCCAAGATACTCGTCACGCTGGTAGCGCTGGTGTTGTTTCTGCCGTTGGGGTTCGCCTCGTTGCGCGCGTACATGGACCAGATCGTCCAGATCATAGCGGGGATTTAGACGATGTCCGACGTCGCACAGGCCGCCCAGCCGCGGCGCCTACTCGACATCGTCGCAAGTGTGTTTCGCCACCAGGATCTCTTGTTTGCGGCCGGTATTGTCACCTTGGTGGCGGTGTTGGTACTGCCGATGCCAACGGTGATCGTCGATGTCGGATTGTCGGCGTCGATCACCCTGTCGGTCCTTATCTTGATGGTGGCCATCTGGATCGACAAGCCGCTGGATTTCTCGAGCTTTCCGACAGTTCTGCTGATCGCGACGATGCTGCGCCTGGCGCTCAACCTGGCGACAACCCGGCTCATCCTGACCAACGGTCATAAGGGGCTGCAGGCCGCGGGTTCGGTGATCAATGGCTTCGCTGCGTTTGTCGTAGGCGGCGACTTCGTTATCGGCGTGGTCGTCTTCGCGATCCTGATCGTGATCAATTTCATGGTCATCACGAAGGGTGCCGGCCGCATCGCCGAGGTCGCGGCGCGCTTCTCGCTCGATGCGATGCCCGGTAAGCAGATGGCGATCGACGCCGAGCTTTCCGCGGGCTCGATCAATGATATCGAAGCGCGCCGTCGCCGGCGTGAGCTGGAAGAAGAGAGCAGCTTTTACGGCGCCATGGATGGTGCCTCGAAATTTGTTCGCGGCGACGCGATTGCCGCCATCATCGTCACGCTGGTCAACGCGATCGGCGGCATTGTCATCGGAACGCTGCGCCACGGTCTTGGTGTCGGACAGGCTGCCACCTTCTACACGACGCTGACCATTGGCGACGGTATTGTCAGCCAGATCCCAGCACTGATTGTCAGCCTCGGGGCCGGCATGCTGGTGTCCAAGGGGTCGTTGCGCGGGTCAACCGATCGAGCTTTCATCGGACAGTTGGGCAACCACGCAAAGCCGCTGTTTCTGGCCGCCGGGTTGGCGGGATTGTTCGCCTTCCTGCCCGGATTGCCGTTTCTGCCATTTGCCGGCTTGTCGGCGGCGACCATCGGCGCCGCGATCCTGTCGCGACGCGCGGCAGAGCGGCGCGATGCCGCCGCGGCCGCAGCCGCGCGCAGCGAGGAGAAGGTTGGGGGCCCGCAGGAAGAGCCACTTGGCGAACTGATGCACGTCGATGACATTCGCATCGAACTGGGTATGGCGCTGGTGCCCCTCGCGTCAGGACCCAATGGCGGGCTGACCGAAAAGATCCGCAAACTGCGGCGAGCCATCGCGCTCGATTACGGGTTTCTTCTCCCCGCGGTGCGGATCAAGGACAACATGGATCTGGCGGCCGGCGAGTACTCACTGGAAATCCAGGGAGTCGAGGTAGCACGCGAGACCATGATGCTGAACAAGCTGCTGGCGTTCTCGCCTGAAGGGCGCGGGATTGGCGTGCAGGGGCAAGATACGCGCGAGCCTTCGTTCCAGATCCCGGCCCGCTGGATTGATCCCGGGCTCCGACAGACGGCGGTGGCGCAAGGGCTGACGGTAGTCGATGCCGAAACCATCCTGACAACCCACCTGTCGGAAACGGTCAAGGCCAATATGAGCCAGTTGATGTCCTATGCCGCGACGCAGAAATTGCTGGCTGGGCTCGCTCCGGACCAGCAGAAGCTCGCGCAGGACCTCGTTCCGGCGCTGGTGCCGATGAGCACGGTGCAGAAGATCCTCGCCGGGTTGTTGGCGGAGCGCGTGTCGATCCGTCACCTTCCGCTGGTGCTCGAATCCATTCACGAGGCTGCGAGCCACACCCGTAACGTGCGGCTGATGATCGAGCACGTGCGCGTCCGCCTGGCGATGCAGATCTGTAAGTCCCTGATGGGTGGCGACGGGTTTATCGCCGTTATGCCGCTGTCTCCGGAGTGGGAGCGCGAGATCAATGAGGCGATTATCGTCGACGGCGAACAGCGCTCGTTTGTGCTGCCGCCAACGCGCACCCAGGAATTCGTTCAGGCTGTTCGTGCGAAAATCGCCATGGCGTCGTCGCGCGGCGTCTGGCCCGCCGTTCTTACCAGCGCCGAGGCCCGGCCGTTCGTGCGGGCTTTGATCGAGCGGATCAATCCGACCATCTCCATCATCTCGCACGCCGAGGTGCATCCGACCAGCCGCCTGCGTACCGTCGAGCAGATCTGAGATGGCGCACCTGACGCTGTCCAGCTGGGCATCACTGGAAGTGTATCGGGTGTTGTTGGTGTTTGTTCGGATCACGGCGGCAATGATGCTGTTGCCGGGGTTTGGCGAGCCAGCAATACCGGGACGCATACGTTTGCTGGCGGGCCTGGCGATTGCCGTGACGGTCGCGTCGGCGATCGATAACATGCCGGCCGTACCGCCAACAGCGCTCGGCCTTGGTTATGGTGTCGTGGCCGAAGCCGTATCTGGTGCGGTGCTGGGTGCGCTGTGTCGCACGCTGATCTCGGCGGTGCAGTCGGCCGGACAGATCATCAGTCAGACCATCAATCTGTCGAACATCTTTGCCGCCGGTCTGGCAATCGATCAGTCAATGACTGTCGGTGCCGCGCTTTATGCCGGCGTGGTAGCGATCCTCTTTGCATCTGGGGCACACCACACAATTCTGCGCGGTCTGATCGAGAGCTACCATCTTCTGCCACCGGCGGAATTTCCCAATCCGACCGCCAGTGCCACGGTGCTGGTCGGCTCTGGGGCGCGCGCGCTGCGACTCGCTGCCCAAATTTCGTTGCCATTCCTGGTCCTCGCCTTGCTGTTCAACGCGTCGCTGGCCGCGGCCAACCGCGCGCTGCCGGCAATCCCGGTGTTCATGATCGCCAATCCTTTACTGGTGGCGCTTGGGCTTTATCTGCTGGCCGCGACGGTGCCCGCGATTCTGGACCCGGCATTGGGTGAGTGGTCGGATCTCAGTCAGCTTCTGCGATAAGGCGGAGACCGGCTAATGGCCGAAGGCGAATCCGAGAGCGGCGAAAAAACTCTCGATGCCAGCGAGCAGCGGCTCAAGCAGGCGCGGCAGGATGGCGATGTCGCCGTCTCCCGCGAGGGGGCCGTCGCGGGCGTGTATTTCGGTACCTTATTGGCCGTCATGCTCACGGCCGGCCCGGCGCTGCGGCAAATCGGCGAGATCCTCCTGCCCCTGCTGGATCAGCCGGAGGCCTATATCGACGGTACTCCGCAAGGGCTGCAGGCGGCATTCGGCGCTGCGATGAAGGCGCTTGGAATTGCCCTCGCGCCGGTTTTCGGCCTGATGGTGGCTGGCGCTTTTTTACCCTATCTGTTCCAGAACGCGCTGGTGATCTCCACCAAGCGCATCGCTCCCAAACTGTCGCATGTGTCACCGCGCGGCGGTATCAAGCGGATCCTGGGCCAGAGGGCGCTTGTCGAATTTCTGAAAAGTCTTGCGAAAATGGCTGCCATCGCTGGTACCTGCTGGCTTGTGGCGCGACCGATCTATGCCAACTCGGTCGGGCTGGTCATGGCGGATATCGGTGTGTTGCCCGAGATGATGCGGAATGCCGTGTTGGCGATCCTCGGTGTGGTGACGATCGTCGCGACCATCATCGCCGGCATCGATGTGCCGTATCAGCATTGGTCGTATCGTCGCCGGCTGCGCATGAGCTTCCACGAAATGCGGGAAGAGCTGCGATCGACCGATGGCGATCCGCACACCAAGCTGCGGCAGCGCAAGATACGTCACCAGCGGCTGCGCAATCGCATGCTGCTGGAAGTGCCGGAAGCCACGGTCATTGTCACCAACCCGACGCATTTCGCCGTGGCGCTGCGTTACGAACGCGGCAAGGACCCGGCACCGGTCGTCGTTGCCAAGGGAGCCGATCTGATGGCGCAGAAGATCCGCGAGATCGCTTTTGCGCACCAGGTCGCGATCGTCGAGAATGTGTCGCTGGCGCGGGCCCTGTACGCCTCAGTTGAGATCGGTTCGGTGATCCCACAGGAGTATTTCGAGGTGGCGGCAAAGATAATCAGCGTGGTCTGGTCGCGTGCCGGCCGGCAGGAGCCCGCGTCCGAAGCGCCTTAGCGCGCCGGTCCGTTCTACGCATGTGGAAGCTGCACGCAGCCGCTGGAAGGGTTGCGAAAATTTATGGGTGGAACGCCCAGCGTCGGATAACAGCGCACAACTCGTTAGCGCGATCGCGATCGATCGATGTGATTGTCGGCGCGATCGCGCGGTCCGGACGATCGGCTTGGCGGCGTGCTTTTACAATGATGTTGGAGAGGTCAACCCGTTATGGGCATTCGTGCGCCTGATGGGTTGTCACGCGGCGGCATTGTTGCCACCGCGCGCTAATCGCCTTCCGTCCCAGAATGCTGCGATGCCTGGTTAGTTCTGGAACGGCGCATGCGCGCGTTGCAACTCGACCGTTACGCCGGCGGCAACCGCGGGGTCCATGGCGGCCAAAACAGGGCCAGCCATGCGCGTATCAAGGCGACGCATGATCGCGGCGGCCTTGGGGATGTCGAGCTTTCCGAGGATGGCCGCAGCCTGGACCGGTTTCATGTTGGAAAACAGGCCCGCCAGCTTGTCCCGCTCGGCATTGGCTTCCTTGGTCTGCTGGTCCACCATTTTCTGCACCTCGGCGCGCAGACTGGAGAGTTGCCCGATTTCGCGGCGCGCCAATTGCTCGGCGGCGGCGACCTGCGCGTCACGCTGATCGAGTTCGTGCTCGCGGCGCTCGAGGGCTTCCTTACTGCGGCTCAGCGCGTCGACCAGCCGGGCATCCTGCGAATAGTCCTCGGGTGGCATATCCGGGGGGCGTGACTCGGTGTGCTTTGCGGGTGGGGGCGCCGGCACTGTCACGGCTTCCTGCGCCCGCCCAATATTGGGCAGGGCGATCAGGGCGATGGCGCCGGCGACGAGCGCTGGCGTGGCCAATAGGCGGAATTTCATATCCGTACCTCGGAAAATTCGATGCGGCCGATGTCGCTTAGACCGGCCAGTCCTTGGCAAAGCGGCATTCGCTGACGTGCAGCGCAAGGCGCCCCTCCTTCTCGGCCATCGCGGCACGCAGTACCAGAAGCTCATTGCAGAACACGTCGATCTGCTCGTCCTGCCGCCGTTCAAGCAGCAGGCGAGAACCCGGCTTCCAGCTCATGACTTCGGTGGTCGAGATCGGACGTTCCTCGATGACTGCCTGCAGACCGACCTCGGCATAAGGAAGGACGGTGGACAGGTGTGAACGCCAGGCCGGGTCACCGCCATGCTTTTTGCCAGCAAATTCCTGCAGCAGTTGCTCGCGCACCGGATCGAACGTGGAGTAGGGGATCAGAAAGTCGATGTGGCCGCCGCGCTGGCCCATCGCGACCTCTGCTCGAAAGCTGATCGCGGCCGCGGATTGCTTGGTAACCGCGGCGTAGGACGGTGTGGTTTCGAGGCGCTCCAGGACAAAGTCGCAATCGCCGATAATTTCGAACGCCTGCTTCAAGTCGGTGGCGATGACTTCGTTGGTGAGGCGTTCGATAAACGCGCGCTCGATGGCTGTATAGGGCCGGCCTTCGATCGGCACCTCGCGGTTACGGCGGCCGCCAAGCAGCACGTCCATCGCGGTGGTGATCAGGCGGGGATCAAGCGCCGCCAGGCAATAACCTTCCCAGGGATCGACGCGAAGGATTGCTATCATTGCGGGTAGCGAGACAGCATCGATGAAGTCTTTAAGCCGGCAGGCGTTCAAGCGGTCGATGCTGACATCGGCATTGTCGCCGGTGAACCCGCGCATGCTGACCGTCATGGCCTGAGCCAGCCGGTCGATCATGATGTTCAGCATCGGCATCCGGTCGATGCCGGAAACCACATTAGTGATGAGCGCCTCAAAGCCTCGGCGTTTCTGGCCAACATCGGACTCGACCGCGGCATCGCCAAACAGGTTGTCGATGTCGCTTTGATCGAGGGCGCGTTCGGTTTCACCCCAGCCAGCTGCGGCCATTTCGTCGTCGGTGCTGTCTTGCATCATCACGTCAACCCTCAGGCTGTGACCAGGCTGGTGATCAGCACGTCGCGAACAACATTCGGGCCGAGGAGCAACTCGAGCCGACGAAACAGGTCGCCGCGGATCCGATCGATTGCCAACGAGCCTTGCACCTCGGAATCGGTCAGCGTGCGTAAGTAGGTGAGCAGGGCATCATAAACCTTCGGCGACAGCACTTGCGGTTGTGGCGCCTCGGGCCCTTTCGCGATCAGCTCCAGCGCAATCTTGATCCTGAGCTGGCGCGCCTGGCTACCGTTGGGGAGCGAGAGCGACATTTCCGGCAGCTCGACGAAGACGGGCTTTGGCGCCGGCAGCTCTGCTTTGCTCGCTTCCTGCGAAACTGGCTGCTTTCCAAACAGGCCCGGAGCGAAAAAATAGGCACCGCCGCCGGCGCCGCCGAGCAGCAGCGCAATTGCTGCGAAAATAATCAACTTCTTCTTGCCGCCTTTTTTTGGGGGCGGCCCATCAGACGCTTCGGCCTTGGTACTGGACATATGGTCTGCCTTCTACAGTGAGTGCGCTGCTCGACCACCGTTTTGGGGCAGCCGCGCGCCCGGTCTTCTCCGGTGCGAATTTGATCTAGCAAATTTTGCGAATTGACGCCAGCGAAAAGATGAGATATTCAGCATCCGAACGCCGCAGGTTTTGCGGTGCGTCACTCCTGCAGAAAGCAGTGGTAGCCAATGGATCTGCTGACGGGCCTGAAGCATACGATCGCGCGATTGGGGTATGCGAAAATCGCTGCTCTAGGGATAGTTCTCGTTGCGACAATATCGTTCCTGGGTCTCGTCGCCAACTTCTCCGTTGAGCCAAAACGCGTCCTCTATGCCGATCTGGATCCAACCGACATTGCGAAAATAGGTCAAAAGCTGGACGAGCTGAAGATCCCGTTTGAAGTCAAGGGTGATGGCACCGCGATTTCGGTTCCGGCCTCGCAGGTGGCACGCGTCCGCATGGATCTCGCCGGCGCGGGTCTCCCTCGCCAGAGCGGCGCCGGCTACGATCTGCTGGATCAGCAATCGCCGATGAACATGACCTCGTTCATGCAACGCATCCAGCGACTGCGAGCGTTGGAGGGTGAATTGGCCCGCTCCATTGTGACGCTGGGCAGCGTGCATACCGCACGGGTGCACATCGTATTGCCCGAGCGCGAATCTTTCGCCCGCGATACGCCGAAGCCAACAGCGTCGGTGGTGGTGACGATGGCCGGTCCGGGACGGCTCGGGACGCCACAGGCTGCGGCGATCCGGCTGCTGGTTGCCGGCGCGGTGCCGGGGATGGCGGCCGAAAGCGTTTCGGTGCTCGACCCCACGGGGGTGGTGATCGGCGCCGACGATTCCGAGGGCGCCGAATCCGGGCGGCTGACGGAGCTCAAAGGCGCGCGCGAGCACAAATTGCAAGATACCGTGACAGCACTTCTCGAACCGCTGATCGGGCACAACAAGGTGCGGGTCGCGGCGGCGGTGGAATTGGACAACTCACGCGAGGTCGCCCGCGAAGAAAAATTCGACCCGCTGTCACAGGTGGAGCGCTCGAAGCAGACGCAATCGGATCAGGATACGACGACCGAAAGCAAGGGGCAGGACCCCGTCTCGGTCAGCCAGAACTTGCCGAACCAGGCGGCCGCGGCGCAGCCACCGGGCGACGCGGGCAAAACCACGGCGAGCAATACCCGTAACGGGCAGACCATCAATTACGAGATCAGCTCGGTTAAAAGCGAGCGAATCCGCGAGGCAGGCGACCTGAAGCGCATGACAATCGCGGTTGTGGTCGACGGTGTCGTGGACGACAAGGGGCAGTATCAGCCCCGGCCGCATGAGGAACTCGCCCGTCTGGCGGAACTGATCCAGTCGGCGGTCGGGTTCGATGCCAATCGCGGCGACCGCGTGACCGTTGAAACAATGCGGTTCGTGCCAGAGCCGGCGACAGGGACGAGCGCCGATGCCGACGCTGGCCAGACGGCGCAGTTGCCGATCGTATGGATCGTTGCGGGGGGGGTACTGCTTGTTCTCGTCGCGGCCGGCGCGTTCGTCCTGCTGCGCTCACGTAAGAGCGGTGGCCAAGCTCTTGTGGCGCGTGACGCTGAAGCAATACCGCTTGGTTTACCGGGCTCGACGTCGCCGCAACCCCTGCCGCTCGCCGCCGCCCAGGCGACCCCCGCGATCGCCCAGGCGCCGCCTGTATTCAGCCAGCTTGCCGCACCGGGTGCCGACGGTACTCCCGCGGCGAGCCCGGCGATGTTAACCAACAGCGCCGGCGAGGCGCACGCCACTCAGCCAACT
>Ga0213875_10000888_pt1 | contig 21918 bp, 18 predicted proteins | sample BarmaccomBMRX_R8_FD_160105 | JGI IMG/M metagenome (GOLD analysis project Ga0213875, IMG submission 160105) | Root-associated microbial communities from Barbacenia macrantha in rupestrian grasslands, the National Park of Serra do Cipo, Brazil - RX_R8 | ecosystem: Host-associated > Plants > Roots... | reverse complement strand
GCTCGACCCTGACAAGCAGGTCTCGGGATCAATGGCTCGACCCTGACAAGCAGGTCTCGGGATCAATGGCTCGACCCTGACAAGCAGGTCTCGGGATCAATGGCTCGACCCTGACAAGCAGGTCTCGGGATCAATGGCTCGACCCTGACAAGCAGGTCTCGGGATCAATGGCTCGACCCTGACAAGCAGGTCTCGCGATCAATGACTGCCGGTTAGCTGCGCGCCTGCTGTACCCAGTCCGGAACCTCCGGTGCAGGGGGAGGGGTGGTGGCCGGGGCTTTAGGCCGGTGCGCGCCCGTACGCGGCGCGGGGACGGTGGCTTTCGGACGTGTGGTGCTGTTCAGCGGTTTGGTCGGTGCCGCGGGTGTCGTCACGACAACCCTGGGCGCGTCCTCGGTGGGCAGGTTCCGGTCGTCGCCGCCGCCAACATTTGGTGCCGGTATCGGCGCCGCGGTAGCCATTGGCATGTCAGGAGCCGGAGCCTGTGGCTTCTCGATTACCGGTGGCTGGGTTGCCGGCGGGTGGGGCACCGCGGCCACCGTTCCCGCCGGACTTTTCGGCGGCACAACAGCTGGCGCAGAATCGGCTGCCCGGTGGGCCGTCATGATGAATGGTGCTGAGATCGCCCCGGCCGCCAGCACGAGGGCGAACGTTCCGGCTGCCGCGAAACGGGTCAAGCGCTCGGAGGTAGCCCGGCGCCACGCCGCGTCTGGGTGGTCGACGTCCCGCGCAGCAGCCGCCCACCAGGGCGGTTCGTGCTGGGTTGGCCCCTGCATAGTTGGACTGGGCTGAGCCGGCTCACGCTCGGTCGGCTCGCACGTCCGGGACCCGGTAAGGCCCGATATCCCGCCTGGCGCGGTAGCTGAATGAGTCGATTCGGCGTCCGTTGCAGTGGTGGCGGCGTCAACATCGAGAACACCAGCCGGTACTGCATACAAGGCGGCTCCGAGCGCCATCGCGGTGCCCGCCTCGGGATTTACCACAACAGGACGGCCGAGCTCAGCCGCCAGAAGCTGCGCCACGAGCGGGATCCGCGACGACCCGCCGACCAGCAGCACAACATCGAGATCGGGCGGTGCGATCCCGGCGGATGCCAGCGTGCGCCCCAGCGCCTCAACGGTTTCGGTGATCTGCGGTCGGATCAGGTCCTCGAGCTCAGCCCGGGTGAGCCTAACCTCGGACTGGACCTGCGGAAGCAACACCGGGATCGTCACCTCGGTGGCTGCCGACAGCGCTTCTTTGGCCTCGACGCACTCTCGGCGACATAGCGCGAAGCCGCGGCGTAAGCGCTCGGTAGCTCCCGGTTCCCACTCGCTCAGCGCCGGCACCGCGGCTAAGACGTGCCCGAACACAGCGTCGTCGAACTCGGTGCCGCCCAGGCCGCTAATGCTTTCCGGACTCCCGAGGATGGACAGTGCCACCGGCGACGAAGCCGCCGGATCCGGCTCCGCAGCGCCCGTTTTGCGTACTACGGCAGCGTCAAAGATGCCGCCGCCGAGGTCGTAAACCGCGATGGTGGTGCCGGTAACGATGCGCTCCCGGATCGAGTAGCTCATCGCCGCTGCCTGCGCACCAGTGCAGAAGCCGATCCGCGGCAGACCGACCGCGCTCAGCGCCTCCGCCATCTGCTGAATGGTGCAGTCTTTCCAGCTCACCGGGTGCGTGACGGTGATGCCACCGGCGGGACCGCCCTCGCGCTGCGCGACCCGGTCGGCCACCCATCTGATCACGGATGCGGTCAGCTGCGATGCGGAATACGAGACCCCGTCGATCATTATGGGAGCGTCGTCGTCGACGCTGCGCACGAAACCGCGGACGACCCGACCGGGGTCGGCGCCAGCGCGGCGCTCCGCCGCCTCCCCCACGACGACCTCGCCGTCGCTGGACAGATGAATTACCGAGCGCACCGCATCGGATCTGGTGCCCAGCGACACCACTTCCCAGTGCGCAGGCTGGTCCGGCTGTTGCCGGCAGATGGCCGCGGTAATGAAGGTGGTACCCACGTCGATCCCGAGCCAGTAACTCATCGCGTCCTGCCCATGTCCCTCCGCGTGCAATTTCGCGCACTGTCTACCGCATCACTCATCGTCGCCACATATCGCGTTGTTAACGCTACGCAGCGTGACAGAAGCCACCCCTGACTCCGCTCCGTGTCGAACTAGCTACATGAAGTAATCAAGATTGCCGAATTTACCTCGACGAAGCCCACTGTCAATCTTTCGTGTGCGGTGTAGGTTACGTTGGGTTTGTTTCAGTGGAGGTTCGGTGAGCTACACCCTCGGGATCGACGTCGGCACCACGTTCGTTGCGGCCGCGATCGCGAGGAACGGCACCGCGGCCGAGATGATTCCGCTGGGCAAAGAAGCGGTGGTGACACCGCCGGTGGTAGGCCTCCAGAGTGATGGGACAGTAGCTACCGGTGAGGCTGCCCGCAGCTGCCCGAACGGGGTCAGCGGCGAACTCATGGGCCGGCTCGGTGACCCGACTCCGGTTGTTCTGGGCGGAGCACCGTATGACGTCACCGCAGTGCTGGGCGCGTTGCTGCGCGACGTGGTTGCGAAGGTCGCCGCGACTGCGGGCGAATCACCCGAGCACATCGTGCTCACCCGCCCAGCCAGTTGGGGGCCATTCCGGTGCGCGCTGCTGGAGGAGGCCGCTCGGCGGGCGGAGCTGGGCAAGCCGACTCTGGTGACCGAGCCGGAAGCCGCCGCTGAGCACTACGCCGCCAGCCAAGGCTGGGACGAGGGCGACACGATCGCGGTCTACGACCTTGACGGCGGTACGTTCAATGCGACCGTCCTGCGCAAACAGGCCGGCAAAGGACAGATCCTCGGGCAACCGGAACGCATCGAACGCCTCGAGGCAGAGGATGGCGCCGAACCGACCGTTACTGCGCTATGGCGCACGCTGAAGTCGGCTGAGGTAGAGCCCGACGACCTCAGTGCGGTTTTTGTCGTTGGCGGATCGACTGGCCTCTCGGCGGCTGCGCAGATGGTGTCGGCACAGCTGGACCGTCCCGTCGTGGTGGATCCCCACCCGCAACACGTGGTCGCGCTGGGTGCCGCGAGGCTGGCTGCTCAGACCGCGCACCTGCATCGCCCAATCCGGACGCCTGCTGTGGCGGCTGCCACCGGAAAAGGGAGTGCGGCGCCGCCTGCTCCGCTACCGGATGCACCCCTGCCTATACCCGCGCAGCGCACCGCGGGCCGACCAACCGCTGCACCCACCCAGCCAGCCATCCCACCCACCAAGCCAGCTGCGACGCCGAAGCAGTCCACCGCCGCAGCCCGCCAGATCGCTGCCTCTGCACCCAGCCAGCCAGCTGCCGCACCTCGCCAGACTGCCGCCGCTGCACCCACCCGGTCAGCCGCCACGCCTCAGCCACCACCCACAGCACCCGGTACGAGCAGGACCGGCCGTGAGGCGATCACTGTTGCGATTCCGGCACCAGCGGAGCGACCTCCCGCCCCGCCGTCCCAGCCCCCGATCTGGACTGCCCTGCCGGCCACCAGCCAGCCACAGCCGGATAGTGACCAGCACAGCGCGCGCAGCCGCAGGGGACTTTCGCGGATTCTCGTCGGCTCGGGTGCCGCGGTGGCACTGATCGCAATCATCGTGTTAGCCGTGCTTGGCGTCAGGGCTGGCACCGGCGCGCCGACACCGGCCAGTGCCAAATCCCCACCTAACGCCGCGGTGAGCGAAGTAGCGAAAAGCGCACCTCAGCCGGCCACCCCGGCGGTCGGTGCCACCATCGGACTGCAGCGCACCCCAACTTTCGTTGCCGTGTCCCCCGATGGCCGGTACGCCTATACAGCCAACCGGGACGCTCAGGTCGTCACCAAGGTGGACACCGCAACCAACCAGGTGACCGCAACGATCCCGATCGGGGCCGGCCCGCCACAGTTCCTCAGCTTCGCTCCGGACGGCCGCACGCTGTACGTCAGCGTCTTCAACGACAAGCAGACGACCCACGTGATCAACGTGGTCAATACCGGCTCGAATACCGTGGTGGCGACAATCCCGCAGCCTGCCCGCCCGTACCTGCTGGAAGTCAGTCCCGACGGCAAGCAGCTCTACGTTCCCGATCAAGACAATGCGTCCATCTCTGTGATTGATACCGCGACCAATACGCTGGCGGGGAAGATCCCGGTCGCGCCTACTCCGCACGGGTTGGCGTTTTCCGCTGATGGTGAACTGGCTTTCGCCACAAATCATGAATCGAACCTGGTGTCAGTGATCGAGACACGCAATCTCGAAGTAGAGAAGACCATCCCGGTGGGGAACAGCCCGCACAGCATCGCGGTCAACCCCCACCGTCCGTTGGCCGCTATCGTCAATGACGACTCGAACTCCGTCTCGATCTTTGATACCTCCGGCCAGCAATTGATTACCACCATTCTGGTCGGAAAGAATCCGCAGGACGTTGTCTGGTCGCCAGATGGACGGTTTGCCTACGTCGTCAACAAGGGCAGCAATACCGTCTCAGTGGTCGATTCCGAAGATAACAAGGTCACCGCGACGGTTCCTACCGGGGCGGCCCCGACCAGCATCGCCATGCTGCCCAACGGCCGCCAAGCCTATGTGAGCAACCTCGACGACGGATCGTTGACCGTCCTGCAACTCGGCGGCTGACCGTCGCCTCGGCACCGATCGTCGCAAAGCGTGTCGACCGATCACGTCCGGTAACTCCTGGCTAGGCTGAACCACCACGCTCGTGACGAAGGGAACGCGACGGTGGCTGCAGCGCGCGATCACAGCTACGAGCGGCGCAAGAATGCGGGCAAGGGCTCGGCCCGCAGGACTGGGCACCACGTGCTCGTTGCTCAACCGCATACCCGGGACGAGGGACCCGTCGCCATTGCCGAAGCCGTGGCCGCTCAGATGAGCACAGCAGAGCATGCGCTTGGCCGACCCGGCAGACCGGTCAATCGTCGATCACCATTCTTTGTTGGGATGACCGCCACCGCGGGAGTCGCCGCCATGGCCGGCGTAGTCGAAATGATCATCACTGTACGTGACGTCTTGGTCCTGATCGGGCTGGCGCTGTTCCTGGCCATCGGCCTTGAGCCGGCGGTGTCGGCGATGAGCCGGCGCAAGATTCCGCGATGGGCGGCGGTGACCATTGCGCTGGTAACAGGGTTGGCAGTGGTGGGCGGGTTCCTGGCTGCGGCGGTCCCTCCGTTGGCCCGACAGGCTAGCCAGTTCCTCACGCAAGCTCCGGCCATGCTGCCCCGGGTATTCGGTCACAACTCGGTTCTGGGCCAGCTCGATGACCGCTTCCACCTGCAGCCACGGTTACAGCAGATGCTCAGCGGGGACGGCTCTGGACTGGTCAACGGCTTGCTGGGCGCCGGCCAGGTGGTGTTCAGTGCCTTGTCCGGCACACTCATCGTGATCGTGCTGACCGTCTATTTCCTGGCCGATTTGCCCCGCATCCGCGCGAACCTTTACCGGTTGGTGCCGCATTCCCGGCGCCCGCGCGCGATCCTGCTCGGGGACGAGATCTTCGCCAAGGTCGGCGGTTACGTACTGGGCAACCTGCTGATCTCGTTGATTGCCGGTGTGCTCACGTTCGTCGCTGTGCTGCTGGTAGGGCTGCCGTACCCACTGTTGTTGAGCATTTTCGTCGCACTTCTAGACCTTGTTCCGGTGATCGGATCGACCATCGCGGGTGGGGTGGTGTGCCTGGTCGCCCTGAGTGTGTCGCTACCTGCGTGCGCAGCCGTCACGGGATTTTTTGTGGCTTACCGGCTGGTGGAAGACTACCTGCTCGTGCCCAGGATCATCGGTCGGGTACTCAAGGTGCCGGCCCTGATAACAGTCGTGGCGGTACTGGTGGGCGGCGCCCTCCTAGGCATTGTCGGCGCGCTTGTCGCCATTCCGGTTGCGGCCGCGCTGCTGCTATTGGCCCGCGAGGTGCTCTTCCCTCGCCTCGACCAGGCTTGACCGCGAGCGTTTACGCAATGAGATTCAATGGGTAACACTAGGTAACCGACGGCGAGGCGGGCGCTCCTCCAAGGCGCCGGGAGACGCTGGAGAAGGGAATGGGCAATGGTTCAACTACGCAGGTCGACCAGCCAAGTCAAGGAACGCGGCGCCGACCTGACCCAAGATGGATTGGTAGCGCGGCTGGTCAAAGGTGGCAGTGCGGTAGCCAATCGCGCTCGGGGAACTTCCACGCATGACGCTCCCGACAACGTGATGTTCACGCTGGTAAGCATGGCCAGCGGGATCCTTGGTGGGGCGCTGGCTGGTGCCGTCTTCAACCGCGTGTGGCGGGCCGTATCCGGCACTGACGATGTGCCCGAGCCCACCGCGTTGGATCGCAGCATTGGAGAAGTACTGATCGCGGGAGTGTTGCAGGGGGCGGTGTTCGGGTTGGTGAAAGCCATCGTTGGGCGGACCGCTGCGGCAAGTTACCGCCAGTTCACCGGCTACGACCCGAGGCGCTGAATCGGCTTCCGGCCGCAGTCTGGATGCAGGCTGCTGTTTTTCGGGCGCTCAAAACAGCAGCCTGCATCCAGACTGCGGGTAAGCGGGCCCTGACAGGGCGACTTACGATGCCCCGGATGTCTGGGCAAGCGCATGCGGGCACAGCGATCCAGGGCCGGTCACTGCGGCAGATCGCGTGGGGGGGCCTCAAGCGGGACAAGGTGGCGCTGGGCGGCGGGGTCGCCGTCGTCACCTTGATGCTGGTGGCGATCTTCGCGCCGGTGATCGTCGCGGCGCTCGGGCATCCGCCGCTGGAATTCCATTACGACAAGGTGGATCCTGACCTGCAGGTCCCCCGCGGCCCCTTCGGCGGCATCAGCCCGGATTTCCTCTTCGGCGCCGAACCCGTCAACGGTCGCGACGTGTTCAGCCGGGTCGTCTACGGCTCGCGGATCTCGCTGCTCATCGCGTTCCTGGCGACCATGCTGTCGGTGTTACTGGGCACCGTGCTGGGCGTCGTCGCCGGGTATTTCGGAGGCTGGGTAGACACGCTGATCAGCCGGACGATGGATGTGTTCCTGGCCTTCCCGCTGCTGCTGTTCGCGATCGCGCTGGCCGGAGTGGTACCGGATCGGGCGTTTGGCCTGGCCGGCGATACCCTGCGCATCGCGTTGATGGTGTTCATCATCGGGTTTTTCAACTGGCCCTACATCGGCCGGATCATCCGCGGGCAGGCGCTGTCGTTGCGCGAACGCGAGTTCGTCGACGCCGCGCGCAGCCTCGGCGCCGGCAGCCCGCGGATCCTGTTCATCGAGATGCTGCCCAACCTGGCCGCGCCGATTCTGGTCTACTCGACGTTGCTGATCCCGACGAACATCCTGTTCGAGGCGGCGCTGTCGTTCCTCGGCGTTGGCGTGCGCCCACCGACTCCCACCTGGGGCGGGATGCTCTCCGACGCCACGCACTGGTTCCAGATCGCGCCGAACTTCATGCTCTTTCCCGGGCTGGCGATCTTCGTGACCGTGCTGGCGTTCAACTTGTTCGGCGACGGCCTGCGCGATGCGCTGGATCCACGCTCGCGATGAAGGGACAAGACAACGAGATGGGCACGAATCGCCGAGTCGCTGTGCTGGCCACACTAGCCGTACTGATACTCGTCGGGTGCGGCGGCCCAGGTCCGGCCGGGGCCAATAGCGGCACGTCAGGCGGCATCCATAATCCCTCTGACGGCAGGGGCGGCACCCTGCGTTACGCCAACTCTGGTGACTGGGATTCACTCGACCCGGCTGATACCTATTACGCCTATTCGTGGAACTTTGCCCGGCTCTACGGGCGGTCACTGGTGATGTTCAAATCGGCTCCGGGCGCGCAGGGCGCCACGCTCGTACCCGATCTGGCCGAGTCACTCGGTCGCTCGAGCAACGACGCCAAAACCTGGACCTACACCCTGCGCCCCGGGGTGAGATTCGAAGATGGCACACCGGTGACCAGCAGGGACGTCAAGTACGCGGTCGAACGCTCGCTGGACAAAGCGACGTTTCCGAACGGGCCGACGTATTTCAATGATGTGTTAGACCTGCATGGCTACACCAGCCCGTACGCCGATCCCGATCCTGACAAGCTGGGCCTGAGAGCGATCGAGACCCCGGACGACCGGACCATCGTGTTTCACCTGCGCAAGGCGTTCAGCGGTTTCGATTATCTCGCGCAGACCCCGGCCACCATGCCGGTACCGCGGGCCAAAGACACCGGGTCGAAGTACAAAGAGCACGTCGTGTCCACTGGCCCATATCTGTTTCAGACCAACGAACTGGCCAAGCGGTTCACCATGGTCCGCAACCCACAATGGGATGCGGCCACCGACCCCAACCGCCGCCCGCTACCTGACGGGATCACCGTCGACCTGAACGTCAACGCTGACGACGTTGATAACCGGCTGCTGTCTGGGGATCTTGACGTCTCGATCGAGGGCTCCGGTGTGGGGCCATCGGCGCAGGGCCGTGTCCTTGGCTATCAGGCCCGGCGCGCCAACACTGATTCTGCGTCGGTGGCTCGGCTGTGGTTCACCGCGTTGAACTCTGATGTCGCGCCGTTGAACAACGTCCACTGCCGCAAGGCGGTGCTGTACGCCACAGACCGGGCCGGCTACCAGCGCGCTTACGGCGGCCCTACCGGCGGTGAGATCGCGACGAACATGTTGCCGCCGGTGATCCCGGGTGCGCAGCGTTTCGATCTGTACCCCTCCCCCAAGCACCTGGGCGACATCGCCAAGGCCAAAGACGAGCTCGTGCAGTGCGGAGCACCGGGCGGTTTCGCCACCAGCATCTCCTACCGCGCCGAGCGGCCTAAGGAAAAAGCCACTGCCGAGGCGTTGCAGCAGTCGCTGGCCCGAGCCGGGATCAACCTGGAGATCAAGCCGTACCCGCTGGCCGACTACCTGCGCCTGTACGCCGGTAAGCCGGATTTCGCCAAGGCCAACAACCTCGGCCTGATCGTTTACGGCTGGGGGGCGGACTGGCCCGATGGCTACGGGTTCCTGTCCCAGATCGTCGACAGCCGGGTCATCCGGCCCACCGGGGGCAACTCCAACCTCGGCATCAGGGACCCGGCGATCGACCAGATGCTGGACCAGGCGCTGGTGACCACCGACGCTGTGGCCCGTCAACAGATCTGGGTGAACATCGACCGCAAGGTCATGGAGGATGCCTTCGCCCTGCCTGGTGTGTGGGCCAAGGGCCTGCTCTACCGGCCGCCGAACCTGACCAATGTGTTCATCTCCGACGGCTTCCAGATGTATGACTACCTGGCGCTGGGCACCACACGGAGATAGCAGTGGGCATCTACATCGTGCGCCGGATGATCGCGGCAGTGTGGCTGCTGTTGATCGTCACCGCGGCCACGTTCGTCGTGTTCTTTCTGGTGCCCCGGCTGGCCGGGGCTACGCCGGACGACCTCGCTTCGCGCTACGCCGGCCGGACCGCCTCTCCCGAGGTGATCCACCAGATCGCGATCAAGCTGGGATTCACCGATCCGATCTGGGTACAGTACGGCCGGTTCGTCAAGGGCCTGGTGCTGGGCGCCGACTACAGCACCGGACCGACCACGGTGCACTGTCCGGCGCCATGCCTCGGGTATTCCTTCCTCACCCAGAACCCTGTGCTGCCCGACCTGCTCGATCGGCTGCCGGTGACGATGTCGCTGGCGGCCGGCGGGGCGCTGATCTGGCTGCTCGCCGGGGTATCGACAGGCGTGATCTCGGCGCTGCACCGGGGGAGTGTCTTCGATCGCGCCGCGATGGGTGTCGCGCTGGCAGGGGTCTCGTTGCCGATCTTTTTCACCGGGCTGCTGGCGTTGTCTGTCTTCAGCTACTGGCTGGGCATCACCGCACCAGGAGGCAGCTATACGCCCATCAACGAAAACCCGCTGCACTGGGCGTATGACCTACTGCTGCCGTGGATCACGCTGGCGTTCCTCTACGCCGCCGGCTACGCCCGGCTGACCAGGGCGGGCATGCTCGACACCATGGGCGAGGACTTCATCCGGACCGCCCGCGCCAAGGGGCTGCCCGAGCGCACCGTGGTGCTCAGGCACGGGTTGCGTGCCGCGCTCACCCCGATTTTGACGATCTTCGGGATCGATCTCGGTTTGTTGCTCGGGGGTGCGATCCTCACCGAGAGCACGTACTCGCTGCCCGGAATCGGCAAGTACTCAGTCGACGCAGTAGTCAACAATGATCTGCCGAAGGTGCTCGGGGTGGTGCTGGTCGGCAGCATGTTCATCATCGTGGCCAACCTGGTCGTGGATCTGCTCTACGCCGTGGTCGATCCAAGGGTGCGGTATCAATGAGCCCGTTGCTGGAGGTGCGCGATCTACGGGTGCACTTCCCGACCGAGGATGGCGTGGTCAAGGCCGTCGACGGGCTGTCGCTGCAGCTGGAGCGTGGCCGGCGGCTGGGCATCGTCGGGGAGTCGGGCTCCGGCAAGAGCGCGGCCGCCTTGGCAATCATGGGCCTGCACCAGCCGGGCACCGCGCGGATCTCCGGGGAGATCTGGCTCGACAGCACCGAGTCAGGCAGGGCCGACCTCGTCAGGGCCGGGGCAGAGCAGGTACGCAAGTTACGCGGCCGGACCATGGCGATGATCTTTCAAGATCCGCTCTCGGCGCTGCACCCGTACTACACCGTCGGGCACCAGATCGTCGAGGCGTACCGGCTGCACCATGACGTCAGCAAGCAGCGTGCATACCGGCACGCGGTGGAACTACTGGATCGGGTCGGGATCCCGCAGTCGGGCTCACGCGTCGATGACTACCCGCATCAGTTTTCCGGTGGCATGCGGCAGCGGGTGATGATCGCGATGATGCTGTCGTGCAACCCTGACTTGCTGATCGCTGATGAGCCCACGACTGCACTCGATGTCACCGTGCAGGCCCAGATCCTGGATCTGATCCGCGACCTGCCCGCCGCGGTACTGGTGATCTCGCACGACCTGGGTGTGGTCGCTGAGCTCGCCGACGACATCCTGGTGATGTACGCGGGCCGGGCCGTCGAGTACGGGCCAGCAAGCGACGTGTTCGCCGCGCCCCAGCACCCGTACACCTGGGGCCTGCTCGGCTCGATGCCGCGCTGGGACCGCACCCGATCGCAGCGGCTGGCACCGATCCCCGGCACCCCGCCGAGCCTGATCAACATCCCCCCCGGCTGCCCTTTTCACCCGCGTTGCCGCTACGCCGAGCTCACCGGAGGTCAGGCGACATCGGTGCGGCCCGAACTGCGCCCCGCCGGGTCGCCCGAGCACCTGGTTGCCTGCCACCTACCCAACCCCCGGCGGGCACAGATCCTTGCCGACGAGATCCGGCCGACGCTCTAAAGCTCCACCATCGACCCGGCGCTGGTTCGCGGGGTGGTCCGGTGCGCCTGGTGGCAGACGCATGCCGGCCGGCGTGGTGCCCGCGGTGCAGGCCAACCGCGCGCTGCCCACGCGCGCGGTTGGCCGCGACGCATGCGTGATGTGCGTGCTCGAACTGCTGTTTACAGCGCTCAATCGCCGCGACGTGTTCGCCCGGCTGCTCGACAGACCGCGCTGGGAGACGATGGCCACGACGTGCCGGCTGGATTGAGTCTCGCCGAGCCGGTGGGAGAGCATCTGGGCTCGCTGTGTCGGTCCTCCGCTCTGTCAGCTACGGCGAAGTGATACGTAGCTCGCTGTCATCGCGGTATCGCCGGGGCGGAAACAGGTAACAGGCGTAATCGTTGTGATACCGGCTCTTAGGGTCATGGCGCTTTTGATGATGGCAAACGGGGCACCGAAGGGATCGAGGAACATGGCCAGGCGGCCGATGCCCTCCGCGTCGGCGGGTGGAATGAGGACGGTGGCTCCGGCCTCAACGGCGATGGCGGCCGTGGCGTCGCAGTCGCGCACCTCGAAGTACGGATGCCACTCGGACCTGGATCCTGCGTCGAGATTTTCCTGGGGCAGCTGCATCAGCCCGCCGTGGGCCGCCTCCTCGCCGGTGCCCGACGGACGCAGGACCGAATAGGTTAGGCCCCCGCCCATCTCCATATCGGTCGCCTGCCAGGAGAACACGGAGCGGTAGAACTCCCCCGCCGCAGTGGCGTCGATGGTGTACAGCTCTGTCCAGGACAGGGCGCCAGGGGTATTGACGGCTTCCAGGCCGTTGGTCTCGCGGGGCTGCCAGACGGCGAAGTCCGCGCCGGTGGGGTCGGTGAAGCCGGCCATCCGTCCGTACGCGAATACGTCCATCGGGGGTACGCGGGTGGTGCCGCCGGCCTCTTCCACGATCTTGGCGGTGGCGTCGGCGTCAGGAGTGTGGAAATACACCGTCCAGGAGGCGCCCGCGCCCTCTTCGGTGAGGGGGCCGAGGCCCGCGACCGTGTTGCCGTCGAGCAGAAAGAAACCGTAGCCACCCGCGTCCGGTCCAGCGGAATGGAATTCCCAGCCTAGGACGGCGGAGTAGAACGCACAGCTCGCATCGAGGTCGGGACTGCCCAGATCGAGCCAGTTCGGAGCGCCCGGCATATACGTGGTCGTCAGCATGGTGTGGCCCTTCGCCGTTGTTTTTCGCCGGGTCCCGGGGTCCGGCACCGGCGCGCAGAGACCGTACCTGCGGTGACAGCCCCCCTGTGGTGGGCGGTGTTGCGCAGGGCCGGCCTTGCCTGGGCGGATGACCAAGTGCAGACGTTTTCGTGAGCTGGGGACTGAGCATCTGAGACACGTCAGCGGCATGTGCAGACATCCAGGATTCGGCGCTTCAGCTGATAACGAAAAGATATCCAGTGCCCGCATTGGCTCGCTCTGACGCCGTGTCCTAGCCTCGGCGAGGACCGTGGGCGCAAGCGGCCCTGGTCGCCCCCAAGCACTAATCGCGGGTGGACGGCTTCAGGGATAGCTCGATGCACTGTCACACTTCAAGGTCGGCTAAGCCGTCTCAGACCGTCCCATCCATATTCCAACATCCCAGTGACCAGCTCCCGGCGACGCCACCTCTCACCTCTTGTGCGCGCTGTCACCATGTCACGGTGACGCATCCGGTCCCCAGCGGCGCAACCGCCTAGGTAAGCTCACGCCGCCGGGCCACCCTCCGAACACATGCAGGCCGACGACCAGCCCAGCGGCTACTACAACGAAGCAGTGCACCGCAGGCAGCGGCGGGGAATGCTGGGTTTTCATGTGACCGGCACGCTGGAGAGATCGCGCCAAAGCAACACCCCGCCCACTTGCTCGGGCTCCGTGCCGATGAGGGTGGCGGCCTGCTTGCGCAAGACGTCGAAGTTCCGCGCGGGGCCAAGGACGACCGTGCAGGCCTTCCATCGGTGCAGATCGGCGACGAAATCACGGCGCATCGCCGGGGTCACCTGCCGCAGGCGGCCATCGGTCATGACGCCGATAAACAGTGCACCCGTCTTGCTCAGTTGACCCCCTAGATTGGCTCGCCCGTTCGCGCCGGGGCCGATGAAGTAGCCGCCCGGCATCGCGAACGTCATCCCGGCCGCCTGCTGCCACAGCATCGCGTCGGGTGATATGCCCCGCGGAAATGGCAACATCAGCGCGCTTCCGCCCGGACAGGCCAGATCCTGGGTTGCCCGGTGGGTGAAGAACGCGGGGACCGTCGGCACATCCCGACCGGGCAACGGGAGAGGGAGCAACGGGACGAACGCAATCGTCACCGCCGCCAACCCGGCGCCCCGGACCGAGGCTTGCTGGTCGAACGCGTCGTCCAGCGCGAAGGCCAGCGCCGCGCCGATCAATCCGGCAGTGAACAGAGCAAATCGGGTCGTGATGACCTGCTCGAAACCAGGAAGCTCACTGAGCAGCTTCCACGGCAGCTCGACGCCCTGCTTCTGGCCGAAGATGGTCAGCTGTTCGCCCAGCGCCAGCACGGCCACCGCGAGCGCCACCAGCATCGGGATGCGCACCCAGGCGTTACGCCAGCGCAGCACCAGCGCGAGCATGCACAACACAATCAGTGGCCAGCCCAGGTAGGCAGTGTGCTCCTCCAACCTGCCGGGGAAATTCTTGGACTGCTCGACGGCCGAATGCCAGGCGAATACCAGCCGCTCGGTGGCACCACGTAGCCGGCCAGATCAGCCCCGAAGTCAGAGGTGGGAAACGGGCTACCTTTTTGCTGCAGCGGGCCCAGCAACTGGTAACCAACCGGTACTCCGGCGACCAACGCAAAGGCGCCCAGCGCAACAAACGCCCCACCGGCCACCAAGTGCGCCCTGCTCAATGCCAACCTCGGGTAGCTCAGCACGAGCATGAGCGTCAACAACGCGACGACCACACCGGTGTCAAACAGCACCTCCTCACCGACCAACACCTGGACACCAGCGATCACGCCGAGTAGTACGGCGAGTTTCAGCTGCGGATTTTCACTGAGCAGAATGCGCACAGCGAGCAAAAGCAACACTGGCACCAGCATGTTGAACACCAGGTTGGGATGGCCGAGCGCCTGAGCCATCATCGCCGGCGAAAAGCCGAACAGTCCGCCGCCCAGCGCAGCGGGCAGCGCCCCTACCGACAAAGACCGCAGACACCAATACGCGGTCGCGGCCGAGCCTGCCAGCCCAAGCGTGGTGAGCACGGTGACCGTGCCCAGACCGCCGAACAGCAGGGTGACCGGCGCGAAGAGCAAGCCGGGCAGCGCCATGCCGTTGTTCCACATCAGGTTGATGCCGGTCGGTGCATTGAGCTTGTCGCTAAATAGGGGAAACTGGCCATTGAGCAGCGCGTGCGGCGTCCAGTTGAGCAACCAGGAAAACAGTGTCATGTCCGCGCCGTTGATTGCGGTGATACGCATTCCCAACGGCGACCACCACGACCAGGTGAGAAACAACGCCAGCGCCACGTAACAGCTCAGCACGATCGCTGTCGGCCAACGCGGGTTCGTCGACCACGGCCCCGAGGGCTCGGTCGAGAGAGTTCTCCTAGCCGAGGAGATTTGAGAAACCGTCTCGTTCGAGTTCGTGGTGACTCCGTCCGACGTTCGATCCGAGCACGTGACTCCCCACGGATGGGCAAGGCCGAAGGGTAGGGCCGGCTGCGATACTGATCTGCGCACCCCCGTCAACGACGGCCTGCACGGTGTCACCCAGTACTACCTAGCCAGATGCAGGCATTTCCAAGGCAGTCAGAGCCCGGGGTTCGCTCGTATTGACGTAGAGCCCTGGGGGCGCTCCGGGCGTACGAACCGGTTGGAAATGCGTCTGAAAGTACCGGGCCAGCTGCGGTGTCCAGGCGATTCGGCGACGATTGAGATCGGACAACCAGATGAAGTGCGCGTGAGCGAACGCCGCCGCCCACAGCTGCTGGACAGCCGGCACTTGATCGGCTCCGGTGACTCCATTGCGGCCACGGCTGAGGGCGTAATCGGTGCCGATGGCATCGACGAGAACAGGGCAGTCGGGCACAGTGGAGACGAACCGGTTGGCGGCGATCGTCAACGATGCGGTGTCAGTGAGCACGCAAGCACCCGACGGGATGACCAGCTGTGCCGTGTGCGGGTTATAGGCATGCGCCACTGTGGTCTCGTCGTGGACGTCGATGACCGCCAGCATGGCGATCATCACAAGCGCCACGCCTGCTCCGGCATAGTGAGCTCGTCGCGCCCATTGAGTAGAAAGAAGACCGGCCATCGGTGGCACCAACGTGATAGCGAGGAACGGTACGAGGAACGCGGTGTAGTGGTAGTAGAAGTCAGCGGGATATAGGAACGCGGTCACAATGCCCAGGGTCGTGGTGAGCGCGAACCATTGTAACGCGGATGGCAAATGCCGGGCGACAAGCGCCGCGCGGGCGTAACAGAAAACAATAAGAATCGCGAGCACCACGGAGACGGCTAACACCATTGCCGACCCGAGATTAGCGTGGGCGAGCCCGGTCATACTCGCTAGCCGTAACCCAGTGGGCACCCTGACGTCGTCTACCCGGCCGACCTGGGCGGTGACAACGCTGTTGAAGAATAATCTTGGTGCGGCGGCAGCAAACGGCAAGGTAGGAACGAGAAAGCCACTCGCAACACCAATTCCGAATATGAGCGCCGCGCGCCGACGCCTCAGGCACAACACTGCCAATGCCAACATCGGTATGATCGCCCACAGCTTGACAGCACAGGCGAAACCGAATGCTGCCCCACCCCACCACAGCCTGTTGCTCTGCCTGAGCACATCACCATCGAAGGCGGCCACCGTGACCCTAAGCGCTCCACGATGGTGAATCAACCAGCCCAAGAGTATGACGTTGGCGGCGCCTACACATGCAGTCAGTACACGGGCGACCGCTAGTCCGCTTGCCGTGCCAATGGTTTTCGACAGCATAGCCAAAGGTGCCATCAACAGCATGATCCCGGGTGGATGTACCGCCACGAAATCCCGGTACGGCAGGGCGCCATGAACCATGCGCACCGCATCACCGAAATAGACGCCGTCGTCATATTCGGTCACGCCCATGAGAAACCCGGGCTGCACCAATTGGCCCAGGCGCAGTCCCAGACCAACTACCGCCACTGCGGCAATCAGTGCAGTGATTGCACAAGCATGATGCCGTATGTGGGGACCGTCAGTCTTCCCTGATGCCTGTGCGATCGGCATCGTCGCTGACACTCGGGTGACATTAGCTGTCCACACAACCAATCTGCGACGGCGGGTTCCCATCCGTGTCGGTGTGTGCTGCAGCAAACATGCGCGCGGCTGGCGCTGAGTATGGATGGGAGCTGTGATGGTCCTTGTCGCGACACCGAATACTGTTGGGCAGGCGCCATTGCATAGGCGGTGAGCTGCTCAGACAGTCTGGGCCGATGCGCTGACGCGACGTTCGGAGTGTCACCACCACGGTCTAGCTCTGCGGGGCTCCGACTCCCGCCTGAGGTGATCATCGTGAACTCCCGGCCTGACTGGTTCGACGCGCATGTCACCAACTACGCCGCCAGCACAGTGTCGGTGATCAACGAGGCCACCAACACCGTCACTGCCACCATCCCGGTCGGCCGCTACCCGTTCGGGATAGCAGTGGATTCCTCCAGCCGCACCGCGTATCCCCCCAGCGCCTATGACAACACCATGTCGGTGATCGACGGGGCGACTAACAGCGTGACCGGCACTATCCCCGTCGGGCGCTTCCCGGTCGGGGTCGACTCGACTACAAGTTCGCCCCTTCCACGTCCCACCGTGACCTTCACCTTCTAGAAAAGGCGTTGGGGCGCAGCAGCGTCGACTTGCCACTGCTGGGCGCCCCGTTGATCAACACAAGACGAGGCATGCTTCAGACTCTCGCCAGCCGTGTTGTCTGTGGCAAGCGTCCTTGCCGTAAAACATGACGTCGTTGGCGGACACGAGGTCGCAAGGTCGCAACGGCATGAAATAGGCGCATAACCGCGGAGGCCCGAGATGCCTTCCGGCGGTGTTGCGGTCGTTGCCGCCAACGCGTTTAGGCCACCCTGTGTTATGCCGGTTGAAACGCAGCTGTTACCTGTTCATCATTTGTGGCGTGATGCCCAACACCGGACCAGACCAGCAGGTACCCGAACCGAGGGCAGCACCTGACGCGAGCGATGTCGCCAGGGATGCCAGCGGGCCGGCCGGGCTGACGAACCAACAGCGGCTGGAGGCCGAGCGGCGCACGCTGCGTGAGCGAGAACAGCAGCTCATCACCAGCTTCGGCGACCGGGACATGACCAGCGACCGCGCGGACCAGGCTCAACTTTTCGAAGGGGTGCGTGAGCTGCAATGGGTCCGCGACCGGATCGCTGAGATCAGCCAACTGTTGGCCGATCTCCGACAGCCGCAAGCACAGGTGAGGTCTGGTCGGATCGGGACCGGCGCCACGGTGGACTTGAAATACCAGGACGGAAGCCAAGAGACGATCTGGTTGGGATCTCCGGGGCTGGCCCACGCCGAGGAAGCGGTGGTAACGCCAAGCAGCCCGCTAGGGCAAGCGCTGCTGGGGCATCGGGCGGGCGATAGCGTCGATTACACCACGCCGGCTGGTCCACAGCGAGTCCGTGTACTGGCGGTGAGATTTGCGCAGTTGGATAATGAGGCTGCCACTTCGCGTTGAACCCGGACTGTTCTCGGGTTGCCATTTGCTGCCTCGAAGCCCTTGACCGCTTCCAATGATCGCGCGGTTACCGTGCTCGGCACCCTGGTTCTGCTCACCGCGAGCCACTCGGGCGAAATTCGCCACAGTTCACACTCCGCCGACCCGCGCCGTATCGTCGAGGTAACCGGCGCTGCGCTGCGGCTGAAGAACCTTCGGCAATGCTCTTTTCGAGGTGGCCGGCGCAGTTCGGGCCGACGTTGCGAACAAGCAGAGCAAACGAGGAACCATCTGATGGCCGAGCCTTTGGTGTTGAAGGACTTTACGGTCATCGATGGGACGGGCCGGGCGCCGATGCCGGCGGCACACGTCGTTATCGAACAAGGCGTTATCGCCTCGGTAGGTGGCGAGTCCACTCGTCTTGGGGATGCCACGGTGATCGAGGGACGGGGTAGGTGGCTTCTGCCCGGCCTCTGGGACACCCACATGCACCACGTATTCAGTGCTGGCGGGTTCGTCTGGCACGAAGAGTTCTCGGCGCAACAACGACTCTGGAACTGGCGTGCCTACCTGCGCAGCGGGGTCACGTCGGTGGTCAGCGTCGGCGACGACAAGAACATCATCCTGGCGGCTCGGGCAGCCGAGCGCGACGGCACGCTTGTCGCACCGCGGATCTTCGCTTCAGGCAGCATGTTCACTGCGCCCGGTGGCCATCCGGTCGGGACGATCCTGCACGGGGAAGTGTCGCGGTTCCGCGACATCGCCGTGGAGGTTGGCGATCCCGCGCAGGGTCGCCACGCATTGCGCCGTCTGGTCGAAAACGACGACGTGGATCTCATCAAGGTTGTCTACAGCAGCATCCCCGGTGACGTGCCTCGTCTCGGGCGCGACACCCTGGAAGCGCTGGTCGCAGAAGCGCACGCCCTTCAGCGGCGCGTCTTCGCCCATGTCTCCACCACCGAGGAGGCAGCTGTGTGCATTGCTGCCGGCGTCGACGGGCTGGAGCACATGGTGATCGCCGACGGACAAGCGCTGGACAACGTCCTGGCCACCGCCGCTGACGCGGGCGTGTTTTGGACCCCGACGCTGTGTCTGTTCGACAAGATGGCCCACGACGGCGACGAGCGCTACATCGAGGATTATCGGCCCGAAGGGTCCGTGAGCCACACGATTTTGCGCAGCCTGCAGGACCCAGCGGCACGGTGGCGCAAGCCGGACCCGTGCGCTGTCGCGCCGCGGTGGGCGCGCACCGTGGAGTTCGCCGGACGGGCGCATGCCGCCGGAGTGCGACTGCCTCTGGGCACCGACGCGGGCAATCCTGCCGTTTTCCACGGTTTGGCCGTACACCGTGAGCTTGAGCTACTTGTGCGGGCAGGCCTTACTCCCATCGACGCCCTGGCGACAGCGACCACGCTGGCTGCGGCCAAAGTCGGCGCGGACGCCAGGCTAGGGACCGTTGAGCCAGGCAAAGAAGCAGACCTCGTCGTTGTGACGGCAAGCCCCCTTGCGGATATCAGGAACACACGCCAGATCGAGCTGGTGATCAAAAGAGGACAACTCTTTGATCCTGCTGCATTGACGGTGCCCTGAGCCATCGTCGAGAACACCGGGCGCGAGGTGGCAGGCTGTTCGGCTCGACGACCTCCACAGCGCTGGCGAAGTGTTTCTGGAATTGATCAGGGCAGGTCGTCTGGCACGGCCAGTCGGGCCGGAGATCAGTCCATCGCCACGGCCGCCCTGGGCGGGGACGCACCACCCCGTTTTCGAGCATTCGCGCGACCGGTCGGGTCCAGACTTGACGTCCGTTCATGCCGCTGACCGCGGATACGCACAGCCGGCGAGGCCGCGGTGGCCGGCAGCTGTGGCTCCCATGTCTGTCCAGTAAGCGTGCGGTGAGGCCGACCATCAACGCGTGCTCCACCCGCAAGCGGGCCTCGGCCACCGATAGCTGCAGCATCCCTTGCATCCTGGCAATCAGTTTGGCTCTCAGCTCGATACCGGAAATACATGGCCGGGTGAAACATCGATCGTTCCGACGTGATCCGGTGGCAGCTGATTGACGTGAGTGCGCCAGCGCGTGAGCAATGGCCGACCTGCAGCCGGTGGGGCACTACTGTGTGACCGAAGCGACAAACAGACGGGCGATGTGCACTGCCTGATCCGGCCAACACTATGACAGCGCTGCTGCGAGTCTCCGGGCTGCGCAAGCACTTCCCGGTCCGGCGGGGCCCGTTGCGCCGTCAGGTCGGCGCAGTGCAGGCGGTCGATGGGCTGGACGTCGACGTGCTGCGCGGGGAAACGCTCGCCCTGGTAGGCGAATCCGGCTGTGGTAAGACCACCACCGGACGGTTGCTCACCCGGCTGCTCGAGCCGGATGCCGGATCGATCGTCTTCGACGGGCGCGACATCACCCACCTGCCCGCGCGCCGGATGCGCCCGCTGCGCCGAGACATCCAGATGATCTTCCAGGATCCATACTCGTCGCTGAATCCGCGGCACACCATCGGCACTATCGTCGCTGCCCCATTCCGGGTCCAGGGCATCGATCCACCCGGAGGCCAGCGCCAAGCCGTGCAACAGCTACTGGAACTCGTCGGCCTGAACCCTGAGCACTACAACCGCTACCCGCACGAGTTCTCCGGCGGCCAGCGCCAGCGCATCGGCATCGCCCGAACCCTGGCGCTGCGGCCGAAGCTGATCGTGGCCGACGAGCCGGTCTCGGCGCTGGACGTCTCAATCCAGGCACAGGTGATCAACCTCCTGGAGGACTTGCAGGATGAGCTGAACCTGACCTACCTGCTCATCGCACACGACCTGTCGGTTGTGCGGCATGTCTCCGACCGCGTCGCCGTCATGTACCTGGGCAAGATCGTCGAGCTCGGTCCGCGCGATACCGTGTACTCGAGCCCGCTGCACCCCTACACAGTGGCGCTGCTATCTGCGGTGCCGGTACCTGACCCTGCGCGGCGCAGTGGTAGCCGCCGCATCCGGCTCGCCGGTGACGTGCCCAGCCCGCAGAACCCGCCTGCCGGCTGCCGGTTCCACACCCGCTGCTGGAAAGCCCAGGCGATCTGTCAAAGCGAAGCACCTTCCCTCACCCAACTCACCCCCGGCCACCACGTCGCCTGCCACTTCCCCGAGCTCGCTTCCCAACAACCACCCCCACAACCGCAGTCTGGATGCAGACTGCGGTAAAGCAGCCCAGAAAACCGCAGTCTGCATCCAGAACGCGGGTAGCAACGGCGGCTAGGGCAGTGAACGACGCAGGGCCCGCGGTCCTATGCAAGTTGATCGGCGCGCTCGCCGTGCAGCCGAATGCCAGCTTTGGTCACGTCGTGGAGATCGTTGAGTGCGTAGTAGACCCTCAGCCAGCGGTTACGCCAGCTTTATGGTCGGTGGCACCAGCTCTAAGACACCCCGAAAAAAAGTTGGTGGAGGCCGCGTGATATCAACCGCGGTGACCAAACGGGGTCAAAAAACTACGAGGAGTAACCATGGCGCACGGCACGACGCGTAAGTTGACGAGGGCGGCGACTTTGTCCCTCCTCGTGTTCGCCACCGGAGCAGGCGTGGCGGGCATGGAGGTCCTGGCTGCTAGCCCGGCTATGGCCCAGCCCGACCAGAGCAACCCCCAGGGCAGCCCATTTGCCCCGGCACAGGAACAGCAGCCTGGCGACCCTGCGCAGCAGGGTAGCCCGGCACAGCAGGGTAGCCCGGCACAGCAGGGTAGCCCGGCACAGCAGGGTAGCCCGGCACAGCAGGGTGGCGGTTCGACCCCAGGGGACGGGCAGCAGCAGCCCAGCAATCCAGGTGACGGCGGTCCCGGTGGACTCGGCAGCCTCCTCAGCGGCATCACCGGCGGCGGATCAGGCCACTGAGCGTTCCGGCGGCGTCGAGTTGTTAGGTCTCGGCGCCGCCGTCGGTGGTGTTCCTG
>Ga0213875_10000887_pt1 | contig 21969 bp, 23 predicted proteins | sample BarmaccomBMRX_R8_FD_160105 | JGI IMG/M metagenome (GOLD analysis project Ga0213875, IMG submission 160105) | Root-associated microbial communities from Barbacenia macrantha in rupestrian grasslands, the National Park of Serra do Cipo, Brazil - RX_R8 | ecosystem: Host-associated > Plants > Roots... | reverse complement strand
GACCACGCCCGCCGCGCAGCGTTCCCAGCCTGGCTCCACCACTACAATCACCACCGGCCCCACACCGCGATCGGACGCTCAGCGCCCATCACCAGGTTGACCAACGTCCCCGGACAGTACAGCTAGCCCCACCCAAGGGCAGCTCTCAGCAGCCCGGATCGTCCGTCAGCGCACCGGATGGCCCGGGCTGTGGGTGATGACCCCGCCCGGGGCCGGCTCACCGTCGACCCCGGTCGGCGTGGGCAGCGCCCCCGAAGGCAGCACCTCTGGCTCACTGGTGGCCGGGTCCGGGCTGACCGGAGCCGGATCGGCCGGAGCCGACGGGTGCCGCCGGGGCGTGGGGGCGGCCGTCACCGTCACCCGGGTCACCTGAGCGGATCCGGCGTCGGCCTGCGCGTCAGCGTCGTGCGCCACTTCGCTGGCCCGGGGCCGCCGATGACCCCGCGGATGGTCCGCGCGGGCCACCGTGGTCTGGCTGGCCTGGGCGGCGGTCGCCGTCGTGGTCACGTACACGGTGACCACCGGTCCGTGATGCTGCCCCCACCAGTCGCCCACGAACACCGCCCCGGCCCCGGTAACGACCGCGAAGATACACGCCCCGGTGATTGACGCCGCAGACGCCCGAGCCCTCCAGGTACCCACCGTCTGCCTCCCCGTGCTTTCGGTGGTGCGGATGTTCGCCCGGTTCAGCCATTTCCGCCCGCGCGGTGATCGAAACCTGCCCCCGGGTAACGACCCGACCGCAGCTCAGGCGGTGGTCCCCGGTCATTTCCACCGTCCGGCCCCACGCACAATGGGATATATGGCTGAACCCGTGACGAAGGCAGTGACGAAGACCGAGACCCTGGTAACCGACGACGGCATCCCGATCGACACCGCCTATCTGTCCCAGGACAGCGACCTCGCCATCGTGCTGGCTCACGGGTTCACGCTTTCCTGGCAGCGGCCCGCGGTGTGGCGGATCGCCACCCGCCTGAACGAGCTGGCCGGCGTGCTCACCTTCGACTTCCGCGGGCACGGCCGGTCCGGTGGGCTGTCCACCCTCGGCGACAAGGAGATCATGGACCTTGACGTCGCCGTCCGCTACGCCCGCGAGCTCGGGTACCAGCGGGTGGCCGCGGTCGGGTTCTCGATGGGAGCGTCGATCGTGCTGCGCTACGCCGGCCTGGCGGGCGGCGGGCTGGCCGCGGCGGTCTCGGTCAGCAGCCCCGGCTGGTGGTACTACCGGGGAACCGAGCGGATGCGGCGGGTGCACTTCGCGGTCGAGCACCGGCTGGGCCGGATGATCGCCAAGCGGGCGCTGAACACCCGGATCAGCGCCGAGCCGTGGGACCCGGTACCGGTGCCGCCGGACCAGGCGGCCGCCCGCATCCCCGGCATCCCGCTGCTGGTGGTGCACGGGGACTCCGACCCCTACTTCCCGGTCGAGCACGCACAGCAGATCTTCCGGGCCGCCCACGACCCCAAGGAGCTGTGGCTGCTGCCGGGTTACGGGCACGCCGAGTCGGCCTGCTCGCCGGCCCTGACCGACCGGATCGGCGCCTGGGTGGCGGCCGCCGCCCACGCTCCCGCCGCCCAGGCCCTGGCGGCGGCCGTCCCCGCCCCGGCCGAGGCTGCCCCGGCCGACGCGGACAACGCCCAGACGGCGGTCGAGGCGGCCGGCGCCACCGGCCTCCCCGCCGAAGGCCTTCCGGCCGGGGGTGCCGCGGCCGAGGGTTACCAGCCCGAAGGCAGCGGCATGCCCTCGCTGTAGCCAGACGCGCTCTGCAGGCCGATGGTGGCCCGCTCGTACAGCTCGTCGAGGTTGCGGGCGCCGGCGTAGGTGCAGGCGCTGCGAAGCCCGGCCACGATCGTGTCGATCAGGTCCTCCACCCCCGGCCGCTGCGGGTCCAGGTACATCCGGGCGGTGGAGATGCCCTCTTCGAACAGCTCCTTGCGGGCCCGGTCGAACGGCGAGTCGCCGGCGCTGCGGTTGCGGACCGCCCGGGCCGACGCCATGCCGAAGCTTTCCTTGTACAGCCGGCCGTCGGCGTCGCGGAAGGCGTCACCAGGCGACTCGTAGGTACCGGCGAACCAGGAGCCGACCATGACGCTGGACGCGCCCGCGGCCAGAGCCAGGGCCACGTCCCGGGGGTGGCGCACGCCGCCGTCGGCCCACACGTGGCGGCCCAGCCGCCGGGCCTCGGTGGCGCACTCCAGCACCGCGCTGAACTGGGGCCGCCCGACCCCGGTCATCATCCGGGTGGTGCACATCGCGCCCGGGCCGACCCCGACCTTGACGATGTCGGCACCCGCCTCGACCAGGTCGGCCACCCCGGCCGCGGTGACCACGTTGCCCGCCGCCACCAGCGCGTCCGGGCAGGTCTCGCGGACCCGGCGGAGCGCGCCGATCATCTTCTCCTGGTGGCCGTGGGCGGTGTCCACCACCACCATGTCGGCGCCCGCGTCGAGCAGCAGCTTGGCCTTGGAACCGGGGTCGCCGTTGACGCCGATGGCGACCGCCACCCGCAGCCGGCCGCTGTCGTCGGCGGCCGGCCGGTACAAGGTGGCCCGCAGCGCCCCGGTCCGGGTCAGGATGCCCACGCAGCGCCCGCTGTCGTCGACGACGGGGGCCAGCCGGTGGCGGCCCTCGTGCAGCAGGTTGAAGGCGTGCTCGGGGTCGGTGCCGGGCGGGATCGTCACCGGCTTGGCCGACATCACCTGGCGCAGCTGGGTGAACCGGTCCACGCCTTGGCAATCGGCCTCGGTCACCACCCCGACCGGCTTGCCGTCCTCGACCACGATCACCGCGCCGTGCGCCCGCTTGGGCAGCAGGCTGAGCGCCTCGCCGGTGGTGTCACCGGGGCCCAGCGTGAGCGGGGTGTCGTGGACCAGGTCGCGGGACTTCACCCAGGCCACCACGTTGGCCACCACGTCGACCGGGATGTCCTGGGGGATGACGGCCAGCCCGCCCCGGCGGGCCACCGTCTCGGCCATCCGGCGCCCGGAGACCGCGGTCATGTTGGCGGTCACCAGCGGGATCGTCGCCCCGCTGCCGTCGCTGGTCGACAAGTCGACATCGAGCCGGGAGGCCACCGCCGACCGGCCCGGCACCATGAAGACGTCGTTGTAGGTCAGGTCAGGAACGGTGCCTGCTTCTTCGAGAAATCGCACGCCCTAGATTGTGCCCGCTGCGGCGCGATGCTATCGCCACCCGCCCGGCCGCCCGGACCAGACGCAGGTCAGAACGTGGGGGAGGGGCCGAACGCGGCGAACATGATGTCGGCGATGCGGTTGGCCATCTCGTCGACGGGGAGCTTTACTTCCGCGCTGAGCAGGTAGTTGATCCGCTCCAGCATCATCAGGCAGGCGACCGCGGTCAGCTCGACGTGCTCGGGCTGCTGGCCCGCGCTGCGCGAGGCGGCCGTCATGCCGGTGGTCATCGCCTCGGAGATGCTGAACAGCATCTGCAGGCCGTCGCCGTAGACCTCTTCCGGCACCAGGTCGGCCTGGCTGAGGATGCGGATCACGGTCGCGTGGGCCGCGTAGACGTCGAAGAACGCGCGCACCCAGCGCCGCAGCACGGTGATGCCGGCCTCGTCGCGGGTGACGACCGGGAAGTCGCCCGCGATGACCTCCATGTCGTGCAGTGCGTCCTGCAGCAGCGCCTTGAACAGGTCTTCCTTGTTCGCGAAGTACAGGTAGAAGGTGCCGTGGGAGATACCGGCCCGGCGCACCACATCGTCGACCCGGACGCCGTGGAAGCCGCGCTCCTCGAACTCGATCATGCCCGCGTCCAGCAGCCGCTTGACCGTGGCCCGGCCCTGGGCGCGCAGCTCCCGGTCACGCGCGGGCGCACCGCCCCCGTGCGACGGTGGCCGCGGGCGGCTCTCCTCTTTCCCGGGCGCACCCGGGCCGCGGCTTCCGTCCTGCGTCATGTAAAGAGACTAGCCGCCCGGTTCGCGGCACGGTGGCACTCAGGCCAGGTAGCGCTCACGAACCCGGCCCCGGCGGCGCCGCTGCTACCCTTCCAGCGGTGAGCAGTAAGGCCACCCGCGCCCGGGCCGACGGTGCACCCGTCCCCGGTCAGGTGGCGCCCGAGGGCTCCACGCCGGCGGACTCGGCCCCGCCCGCGGACCCGGCCCCGCCCGCCGCTGGCCTGCGCCGCCACTGGCGCGGAGTGACGTTGCTCACCTTCGCGGCCGCCCTGATCAATGTGACCGACGCGCTGATCCGGTTCCGCCGGTTCCTGTCCACCACCTTTGATCTGGTCATCTTCGATCAGGGCGTCCGCGGTTACGCCCACTTCGGCGCGCCGGTCTCGATCGCCCGCGGGGTGGCCGACGGCGGCACCGCCCACTTCCTGCTGCTGTCCGATCACTGGTCGCCGATCCTGGCCGTGCTGGCCCCGCTCTACTGGATCCACGACGGGCCCGCCACCTTGCTGGTGGCCCAGGGCGTGCTGTTCGCGCTGGCCATCCCGCCGCTTTTCGTGTTCACGATCCGCCTGCTGGGGGCCCGGGCCGCCTACTGCGTGGCCGCCGCCTACGCGCTGTCGCTGCCGATCATGGCCGCCGTGACGTTCGACTTCCACGAGGTCGCGTTCGTGCCGGTGCTGACCGCGGTGATGGCCGAGCGGTTCCAGGCCGGCAAGCGCTGGGCCGCGATCGGCGCCGCGGTGGCGCTGCTGCTGGTCAAGGAGGACATGGGCCTGCTGGTGGCCGGCTACGGGGCGTACCTGCTGGTGACCCGGCGGCGCTGGACCGGGCTCGGCTTCGTGGCCGGCGGCCTGGCCGCCACCTGGCTGACCAGCCACCAGCTGATCCCCGCGTTCGGCGGCTCGGCCACCTTCTACTGGGCTTACGGGCAGTTCGGGCCGACGGCCGGCTCGGCCGCCGCCAACGTCGTCACCCACCCCCTGCACGCGCTGCACGTGCTGGTCACACCGGGGGTCAAGGTCCGCACCATGGTCGGCCTGCTGGTCCCGCTCGGGTTCCTGCCGCTCGCCTCGCCGCTGGTACTGGCGGCGCTGCCGCTGCTGGCCGAGCGGATGCTGGCGTCCGGGTACCCGCTGTGGTGGCAGGCCAAGTTCCAGTACAACGCCTTCATCGTGATGATCTTGTTCCTGGCCGCGGTGGACGGCGCCGCCCGGCTGCAGGGCTGGTGGCATCACGCCAACTGGCATCGGCCGGCCCGCCGGATCCGGGACTGGCACCCGGCCACCATCTGGGCGGCCGGGGTGCTGATCGCGGCCCTGGTCTACGTGCCGTTCTCACCGTTCGGGCAGCTCCTGCACCCGAAGTACTACCTGGCGAACGCGCGGATGGCGGCCGCCGACCGGGCCGTCGCCCACGTACCGACGGGGGTCGAGGTCGAGGCGGCCAACAACATCGGCCCGCACCTGTCCGGCCGCGACACCGTGCTGCTGCTGGACGGCACCGCGCGCTGGGCGCCGTGGGTGGTGGCCGACACCAAGGGCCTCGACTTCCCGTTCTGCACCCCCCAGCAGCAGGCCCGGCAGGTCGCCTACCTGCGGGCGCACGGCTACCGCCAGGTGTTCAGCGACGACGGCTACGTAGTGCTGCACCGTCCCGCCGACGCCAGAACCCGGCAGGCGCTCATCCACCCGGCCGTCGCCGCCCGGATCCACACCAACATCTGCTATTAGGGAAGGACGGAAATGGTCCGCAACGTGGTGCTGGTCCGGCTCGAGCCCGGCTTCACCGACGCCGACGCCTACCGGGGCTATGACCTCGACAAAAGGCACAACGAGCTGCGCGCCGAGCTGGGCCCGCGGGCCGAGCAGATCGCCCGCCTGCAGTTCGGGATCCCGGACTAGAACCGGAGGCCGGACCCCAGCTACAGTGGTCAAATTGTGGGCACGGTGATCTGGCGCAGGCTCTGTGTGATCGCCGCCACCGCTTGCTTCGGCGCCGTGGCGGCCACCGGTACCGGCTACGCCAGCGTCGCCCGGGCCGCGTCCATCGTGGTCCCGTACGGCCCGGTCGGCCAGCCGACGCTCCCGGCCGCCACCGCCAGCAAACCGCCCGCCGCCACCGCTGACAGCGCCGAGCCGCGCCAGCTGGTGGTGCCGGACGTGCTCGCCGTCATCCAGACCGGGATCCCGGCCGCCGACCTGCCCAAGATCAGGAAGCTGGCCGGGGTCCGCGCGGTCCTCCCGGTCAGCGGCGGGGCCATCAAGGTCAACGGCCAGCAGGTCAACGTGATCGGGGCCAACCCCGGGCAGTTCCGGTCCTGGACGTCGCCCGCCACCGCCGGTCAGCAGGCGCTGTGGCAGGCGCTGGCCCGCGGCCAGTTCGTCACCACCACCGCCGCCCGGAAGACCCTCGGCCTGGCCCAGGGTCACGCCTACCCGGCCGTCGCCGCGCGGTCGGCGACGCTCACGTTCGGCGGGTCGGCCGCGCTCAGCGTGCCGGGGGTGGACGCGGTGGTCGACAACACCGTCGCCGCCCGGCTGGGGCTGGTCGCCAACCTCGGGGTGCTGATCAACGCGCCCGCCGACAACCTGACCACGCTGGTCCAGAAGGTGCAGCGGATCACCGGGGGCGGCAGCCACGTGATCAGCCTGCAGCCGACCACGACCAGCACCCCGGGCAAGCTCCCGGTCGACACCACCGTGTCCACCGCCCGCCCCACCACCTACCTGGACCTGTACAAGGCGTCGGCCGCCCGCTACTGCCCGGGGATGTCGTGGACCGTGCTGGCCGCGATCGGCGAGGTGGAGAGCGACAACGGCACCAACGTCGGCCCGTCCAGCGCCGGCGCGCTCGGCCCCATGCAGTTCGAGCCGTCGACCTGGCTGGAGTGGGGGACCGACGGCTTCGGTGACACCGGCACGCCCGACATCATGAACCCCTACGACGCGGTGCCGAGCGCGGCCGAGATGCTGTGCGCGGCCGGGGCCGCCCAGGGCGGCCAGTCGCTGTACAACGCGATCTTCGCCTACAACCACGCCAGCTGGTACGTGGACGAGGTGCTGGCCATCGCCCGCGAGTACGCCCAGACCGAGAACTAACGCAGGCGCCGCAGGCCGGCCAGCGTGGTCAGCACGCAGGCGCCGCCGCAGCTGGCCGCGAAAACGTACCCCCAGCGCGCCCCGTGCGCGTCGATCACGAACCCGACCACCGACGACCCGGTCGCCACCCCGACCGCGATCCCGGTGCTCAGCCAGGTCAGTGCCTCGGTGCCGCGGCCCGGGCGGGCCTGGCCCTGCACCAGGCTGAACCCGGCGATCAGGGTCGGGGCGATGGTTAGCCCGCTCAGGTAGATGACCGGCAGCAGGGTGAGCAGGTTCGGCTGGACCCAGAACGTCGCCACCCCGGTCACGGTCAGCGCCAGCGTGACCGCGAACCGGCGCTCGACCGGGGCCCGCCAGGACCGCGAGCCGTACCACAGCCCGCCGGTCGCGCTGCCGAGCGCGTAGGTCGCGAGGACGAACCCGGCCAGCGCCTTGTACCCGAAATGCTGGGCGAACGCGACCGTGGACAGGTCGACCGACACGAACATCGCGCCCAGGAACAGGTACACCGGGACCAGCACGATCAGCGCGGGGGCGGCCGTCCCGCCCCGGCGCGGCCCGGCCTCGTCCTCCGGTAGCAGCGCGGCCAGGCTCAGGACCGGCGGCTCGGTGGCCCGCTGAGCCACGAACCACAGCACCCCGGCCACGCACAGCACGGTCGCCACCAGCAGCCCGGCGGCCGGGTGGACCTCGGTGGCCAGCACCGTCACCGCGGCCGGGCCGAGCACGAACACCATCTCGTCGGCCACCGATTCGAACGAAAAGGCGGTGTGCAGCTGGGGCGAGTCGGCCAGCAGGTTGCTCCACCGGGCCCGCACCATCGAGCCCAGCGACGGCATGGTCGCGCCCGAGACCGTGGCCGGGACGAACAGCACCCAGTCCGGGGCGTGCAGCTCGACCGCGGCGATCAGGCCCGCCACCGCGATCGCGAACACCGCCACCAGCGGGCGCAGCACCGCCCGCTGGCCGTACCGGTCGGCCAGCTTGGCGGCCTGCGGCGCGCCGATCGCCGAGCCCAGCGAGCCGGTCGACGCCACCGCCCCGGCCATCCCGTAGCGGCCGGTCCCCGCCGCCACCAGCAGCACGGTGCCCAGCCCGTACATCGACATCTGCATGCGGCCGATGAGCCCGGCCGCGGAGAACCGCCAGGTGCCGGGGATACGGAAGATCTCCGCGTAGGGGTTGCGGGTCAGCCGGCCGCGAAGCCCCTCACGAATGTCCGCCATGACCTGGTTGTTCCTCCCAGAGGACTCTACCTGTGGCGGGGCCGGCCGCCCTACCGGTGGCCCGGTCAGCCACGGCCGGCTGATTGGATAGGGTCATGCCCGATTACGACGCGTTCCTGCTCGTCTCGTTCGGCGGCCCGGAAGGTCCCGGCGAAGTGATGCCGTTCCTGCGGAACGTCACCCGCGGGCGCGGCATCCCCGACGAGCGGCTGGCGGCGGTAGCCGAGCACTACTACGCGGTCGGCGGCGTGAGCCCGATCAACCAGCAGTGCCGCGACCTCATCGCGGCGCTGCGCGAGCAGTTCCCGGCGGCCGGCCTGGACCTGCCGATCTACTGGGGCAACCGCAACTGGGACCCGTACCTGACCGGGACGGTGGCCACGATGGCGGCCGACGGGGTCCGCCGGGCGGTCGCGTTCGTCACCTCGGCCTACAGCTCGTTCTCGAGCTGCCGCCAGTACCTGGACGATCTCGACCGGGCCCGGGCCGAGGTCCCCGGCGCGCCCGTGATCGACAAGGTCCGCCGGTACTTCAACCACCCGGGGTTCATCGAGCCGTTCGCGGCCGGCGCCCGCGCCGCCCTCGAGCAGCTGCCGCCCGCCGCCCGCGAGCAGGCGCCGCTGGTGTTCACCGCCCACAGCGTGCCGCTGACGATGGCCACCGCCAGCGGGCCGCACCAGGCCGACGGCACCCCGGTCGCCGGGCCGCCCGGCGGGCGTTACGTCGAGGAGCTGACCGAGGCCTGCCGCCTGATCGCCGAGCGGGTTCCCGGCTCCGGGCGCCCCTGGCAGCTGGTCTACCAGAGCCGCAGCGGGCCGCCCAGCCAGCCCTGGCTGGAGCCCGACGTGCTCGACCACCTGGGGGATCTGGCCAAGCAGGGCGCGCCGGGGGCGGTGATCGTCCCGGTCGGGTTCGTCTCCGACCACATGGAGGTCAAGCACGACCTGGACACCGAGGCGGCCGAGGTCGCCGGCGACCTCGGCCTGCCGCTGGCCCGGGCGGCCACCCCCTGGTATCACCCGCAGTTCCGGGAGCTGGTGATCGACCTGGTGCGCGAGCGGCTGGAGGACCGGCCGGACGCCGACCGGGCGGCCCTCGGGTCGCTGGGCCCGTCGACCGACCAGTGCCCACCGGGCTGCTGCGTGTTCAGCCGCCCCGCCGCCCCGCCGCAAGCCCGCCCAGGAGCCCGCGCGTGACCACTGCCGACCCCCGCGACCTGCTGGCGCTGGCCGACGACACCGCCACCGCGGCCGCCACCCTGCTGGCCGACCAGGGCGCCCAGCAGCGGCCCGAGGTCGCGGCGACCAAGTCCAGCCTGACCGACGTGGTGACCGAGATGGACCGCCGGGCCGAGCTGCTGATCCGCGAGCGCATCCTCGCGGCCCGCCCGGGCGACACGATCCTGGGGGAGGAGGGCGGCGAGACCCAGGGCACCGGGCCCGGGGTCCGCTGGATCGTCGACCCGCTCGACGGCACCGTCAACTACCTGTACGGCCTGGCCGACTGGTCGGTCAGCATCGCCGCCGAGGTCGACGGCGTGGTGGTGGCGGGTGTGGTCGCCATTCCCCTGCACGGCGAGACCTACCTGGCCGCCCGCGGCCACGGCGCCACCGTCCGCTCCGCCCACGGCCAGACGGTGGCGGCCGGCCGTGGCGACACCGCCCAGCTGCGCTGCAACCGCGGCGTCGCGCTGGCCCAGGCCCTGGTCGGCACCGGCTTCGGCTACCTGCCCGGCCGCCGCCAGGTTCAGGGTGAAGTGGTCAGCGCGCTGCTCCCGCGGATCCGGGACATCCGCCGGGGCGGTTCGGCCGCCGTCGACCTGTGCTCGGTCGCGGCCGGCCGTCTGGACGGCTTCTACGAGCGCGGCCTCAACCCCTGGGACTACGCGGCCGGCGGTCTGGTCGCGGCCGAAGCGGGCGCCCACGTCACCGGCCTGCACGGCCGCCCGGCCAGCCCTTCGTTCACGGTCGCGGCCGGCCCCGGCCTGTATGAGGAGCTGACCGAGGCGCTGACCGCCCTCAACCCCGAGCGCGACGCCGGGGCCTGACCGGACGCGTCAGAGGGGCCACCCACCGGTGACCCCTCTTCGTGAAGCTGCTGAGCTCAGGCGACAGCGGGCGCCGGGATACCGTGCGCGGCGGCGATCTGCCGCAGGTGCTCGATCTCGTCGAGCTGGGTATCGGTGAGGTCCGCGTCGCCGGCGTCTCGGGCGGCCCGCAGCGATGCGTGCGCTTCCCTCAGGCGGACCTGCAACGTGGCAGCGAACTCGCCCATGCGACTCCCTTTCGATACACGCGGATTTGCGTGCCGAGTCCTACCCCCGGTGCGGTTCGCGCTAAACCAGGCAACCCGGGCGGAATAAGGGAACTGGAGTGAGGCGAGTGTCACACGGGCCCACCTCGGCCGCCGCCGCGTTAACCTCACGGCGAACGCGGTCGTGAGAAAGAGTTTGATGCCTGTACACTTCGCGTCCGGCGGCACTGGGAGCCGCCGAAGACACGCAGAAGCGGAGTTGCGGTGCACGTCACACCCTCCACGCCACGACACCCGGCGCGCTGCGTGTGCCTGGCAGGCAAACATGACAGAATTCCCCGCCGGAATCGGGCACAACTACGGCCTTCCGAGCGTTACACCCGCGCGACGAAGAGGCGCACAACGTATGGAGGGGGAAAGAACCACGATGGCTACTGATTACGACAGCCCGCGCAAGACCGACGACGACATGACCGAAGACAGCCTGCAGGAGTTGCAGGCCCGTCGGATGGACCAGTCGTCCAGCACGATCGACATCGACCCGGACGAGGCAGCTGAGGGTCTCGAGCTGCCCGGCGCCGACCTGTCGAACGAGGACCTGTCCGTCCGGGTCATCCCCCGGCAGGCGGACGAGTTCACCTGTTCGCGGTGTTTCCTCGTGCACCACCGCAGCCAGCTAGCCGAGGAACGTGGCGGCCAGCTTGTCTGCCGGGAGTGCGCCGCCTGAGGCCGCTGCGATAGTTGCTGCGCCTCTCGCGGGTCATACGGGGGCCCGATACCGGGAGCGTCAGAGGGAAGGCCGCTGCGCTCCCGGTAGACCGATCGAGCTACCTATTCGTCACCTTTGACGGCCTGGCCGCCCTGGTAGTGCCGCACCTGCTTGGTCGCGGCCCGGGTCGCCAGCAGCCGGGCGGCTTCCATGCCCACCCCGGTCACCACCGCCCAGCCCAGGGCTTCCTTGATTCCGACTTCCGGGTCCTCCGGGCTCACCGGAGGCTCTTTCCCGGTGATCCTCGTCCACGCAAACGTGATGACTTTGCGGGCCACGTAGGCCGCCGCGAACGCGGCCGCCATCCCCGTCACCTTGGTCGCTATATCTGTGCGCTGGTCTGACATCCCAGTGCTTCCTCCAAACCGCATCGTCAGATCATTCCACGGGAGCCGGGCTACCCGTGCGAACCCGCTCTATGACCGCGGCGAGTTCGCCCGGCCGCCGGGTACCGACCAGCCAGTAGGGCACCCGCCCGTCCGGGTCGTCGATCTCCAGGTACACCGCTGACTTCAGGAACGGGCGGATGAGCGTGTGGGCGGCCGGATCGGCCTGCGGGCCGCGCATCGCATAGGCCTGCTCCTCATCCAGCGCCTGGACCGCCGTGACCCGCGACAGCGGCAGCACCGACTTCGCCGCTCGCAGCTGCCCGCCCGACACCTCGATCACGCTGCCGCTCCAGGCCAGCAGCGCCGCCACGTAGCCGACCGTGAACACGACGTAGACGATCACCACGATCGTGCCGTTCAGGTCGGCGTAGATCGCGTAGGCGCCCATCAGCAGGATCACCGGCACCGCCAGCAACCACCAGGCGGCCGGCACGGCGAGCCGTTCACGGTAATCACGCATGTGGTCAACCGTAGTTGGTTAGATGGACGGTATGGCAGGTCGGTCGACAGGGGGCATCGGCCGGAGGATCTCCGAACGGGCCCGGAGCCTCCTGGCCGCCGCGCAGGCCCGGCGGGCAGCGGCCCGCCAGGACCCGGTCGACGACGCGTCACCGGCGCCCGCCCGCCACGCCAACGGGACGGCCGGCCACCCGCCCGCGGCCCCCGTCCCCGCCAGCCATCCGGAACCGCCGGACGGGGTCGCCCTGGTGCCGCGCTGGCTGCAGGCGGCCGCGGGCTGGTCCTGGCGGCTGCTGATCGTCGGCGCCATCATCTACCTGATCTACCTGGTGGCCGGCCGGCTGACGGTGGTGGTGGTGCCGTGCCTGGCCGCCCTGCTGCTGACCGCGCTGCTGCAGCCGCTGACCGCCCGGCTGCACCGGGCCGGGCTGCCGATGCTGGCCGCCGCCTGGGCCACCCTGCTGGCCGCGGTGATCGTGCTGGCCGGGACCATCACCCTGGTCACGATCCGGGTCCGGGCCGAGTACCCCGGCCTGGTGACCCAGGTCCGGCACACCATCACCCAGCTGCAGACCTGGCTGGCCGGACCGCCGCTGCACCTCAAGACCACGAACCTGCAGAAGCTGGGCCACCAGGTCACGACCTACCTGAGCCAGCACAAGTCGGTGGTGGCGGGCACCGTGGTCAGCGGCGGGGAGATCGTGACCGAGATCCTGGCCGGCGTCGTGCTGATGCTGTTCGTGACGTTCTTCCTGCTCAAGGACGGAGAACGGATCTGGGGCTGGCTGCTGCGGGTGTCCGGCCGCAGCACCGCCGGCCGGGCCGACCGGGCCGGGCGGGCCGCCTGGCTGGCGGTCGTCTACTACATGCGGGGCACGGTGCTGGTGGCCGCCACCCACGCGGTCGTCATCGGGGTGACGCTGATGATCGTGGGGGTGCCGCTGGTCGCCGCCATGGCCGTGCTGGTCTTCCTGTCCTCGTTCATCCCGCTGGTCGGGCTGCTGTTCGCCGGGGCCATCGTCATCCTGCTGACGCTGGTCACCAAGGGCTGGATCGCGGCCGTCATCGTGCTCGCGGTCTTCGTGGGCGAGGACCAGCTGGAGAGCCACCTGCTGCAGCCGCTGGTGGTCGGCCGGATCGTCCGGCTCCACCCGCTGGCGGTGATCCTGGTGCTGGCGGTGGGCAGCGTGGTGGCCGGTATCCCCGGTGCGGTGGTGGCGGTCCCGATCGCCGCCGCCATCAACCGGGCCGCCCCCGAACTGCGCCGCCGCCCGGAGGTGGTGGTCGCCGCGCCCGCCGCCACCGCGACCGGACCACCGGGCGTCAACACCGGGCCGCCCGGCGGCGACGTCCCTGATCCGGTGGCCGATGCGCCCGAGTCGGCGGCCGAGCCACGATAAGGTCACCGGCATGACTGGGTCCCACGAGCCTTCCGCGGTCGTCGACGTCCTGATCCAGCGGCTGGACCCCGGCCTGCCGCCGCCGTCCTGCGCCCACCCCGGCGACGCCGGCTGCGACCTGTACGCGGCCGCCGACGTGGACCTCGGCCCGGGGGAGCGCGCGCTGGTGGCGACCGGGCTGGCCATCGCCCTGCCCGCCGGCTACGCCGCCTTCGTGCACCCGCGCTCGGGCCTGGCCGCCCGCCACGGGGTGACGATCGTCAACGCCCCCGGCACGGTCGACGCCGGCTACCGCGGTGAGATCAAGGTGACGCTGCTGAACACCGACCGGTCGGCCCCGGTCAGCTTCCGGCGCGGCGACCGGATCGCCCAGCTGGTGATCCAGCCGGTCCCGCCGGTCCGCTTCCACGAGGTCGACCGGCTGCCCGGTTCGGCCCGCGGCGACGGCGGGTTCGGGTCGACCGGCGGGCACACGGCCTCGGCAACCGTGGCGTGAGCACCTCTTGCTCCTAGTAGCGTGAAGCCGTTACATCGGCTGCTGGAGGGTAATTCCTCCGGTGACAACCGGGGAAGCAGACGAAGGAGCGTGCGAAGTGTTCCGTCGGCGTCGGCACGAAGACGCGGACCAGGCCAAGGCCGGCTACTCCGAGGCGGACGCCGCGGACGACCAGGACTGGGCGGACGACGAGGAGACCGGCGACGGGTCCCAGGCCGCCGCCTCCGCCAGCGGACGGGCCGGAGGCCCCTGGGACGCTGACGACCCGTTCCCGGCCCGGGACCGGGCCGACTTCGGCAGCCTGCTGGTCCCGATCACTCCCGACCAGCAGATCGAGCTGGCCACCGACGGCCAGCGGGTCATCTGGGTGTCGGTCAAGAGCGATCAGAGTGAGCTGCGGGTGCACGCGTTCGCGGCCCCGCGCAGCACCGGCCTGTGGGAAGAGGTCCGGCCGGAGATCGCGGCCGAGCTCGCCTCGGTCGGCACCACCGCCCAGGAGGCCGAGGGCCCGTTCGGCACCGAGATGTTCGCCCACGTCCCGGTGCAGCCGGGCAACCCGGCCGCCGGCACCGTGCCGATGCGGTTCATCGGGGTCGACGGTCCCCGCTGGCTGCTGCGCGGCCTGATCATCGGCGGCGCGGCGGCCGGCGCCGAGTCGGCCGAGCCGTTCGAGGACATCCTGTCCGACGTGGTGGTGGTCCGCGGTGACCATCCGATGCCGCCCCGCGACATGCTCGAGCTGCGCCTGCCGGCCGAGATCCAGCAGGCCATCGAGCAGCAGGCGGCCGCCCAGGCCGCCGCTCAGGAGGCGGGCGGTGAGGCCGCCGACGCGGCTGAGCCGGGCCAGTACCAGATCGACCTCAACCCGTTCGAGCGCGGCCCCGAGTTCACCGAGACACGCTGACCGCGAATTAACGCGCGGTAATACGCCGGTAACCCGACCCCCGATAGCGTGTTTCCATGGGGAGCCCTATCAGCACCGAGCCGCGGCCACGGGTCAAGGTCACCGGGACCGTGCGCAGCATCCGCCGCGACCGGATCGGCGGGGCGCCTGCCCTGGAGGCGTCGATCCAGCCGTCGGACCGCGACCGGATCGAGCTGGTCTGGCTCGGCCGGGACGCCATTCCCGGCATCGAGCCCGGCCAGACCGTGGCCGCCGAGGGACGGCTGTCGGTCCGCCGCGGCCGGGCCACCATGTTCAACCCGCGCTACGAGCTGACCGCCGCTGGCTAACTGCCGCCCGAGAGCAGCTCGGCCAGCTGGTCCTCGACGTCCTGGCTGGCCACGAACAGCAGCTCGTCGCCGGCTTCGAGCGGGTCGTCCTGCTGGGGGACGATGACCCGGCCCTCGCGCAAGATTGCCACCAGGGCGGTGTCGGCGGGCAGTTCGATGTCCCCGAACCGCTGGCCGACCAGCGGGGCGTCGGGCGCCATGGTCAGCTCGACCAGGCTCGCCTCACTCTGCCGGAACGTCATCAGCCGCACCAGGTCGCCGACGCTGACCGCCTCCTCGACCAGCGCCGACAGCAGCCGCGGGGTGGAGACGGCCACGTCCACCCCCCACGACTCGTTGAACAGCCACTCGTTGTTCGGGTGGTTGATCCGGGCCACCACCCGCGGCACCCCGTACTCGGTCTTGGCCAGCAGCGACACGACCAGGTTGGCCTTGTCGTCGCCGGTCGCGGCGATGACCACGTTGCAGCGGTGCAGGGCCGCCTCGTCCAGCGAGCTGATCTCGCAGGCGTCGGCCAGCAGCCACTCGGCCCCGGGCAGGCTGTCGGCCTTGATCGACTTGGCCGACTGGTCGATCAGCAGCACCTCGTGCCCGTTCTCCAGCAGCTCGCCGGCGATGGACCGGCCCACCGCCCCGGCCCCAGCGATCGCGACCCGCATCAGCGGCCTCCCTCGGGCCCGTTGGACAGGATCTCCGAGATCCGGTCCAGTTCGTCTTCGACGGTGATGACGTGCAGCACGTCGCCTTCCTGGAGCACCGACCCCGGGCTCGGCACCATCGCCTCGCCCAGCCGGTCGATGAACGCGATGCGGGTGCCCGCGGCCAGCTCGACCGACTTGACCTTCTCACCCAGCCAGCGGTCGGAGAACGCCACCTCGGCCAGCACGATCTTGCCGGTCGGGTCGCGCCACAGCGGCTCGGCCCCCTCGGGCAGGATCTTGCGCAGCATCTGGTCGGCGGTCCAGCGCACGGTGGCGACCGTCGGGATGCCCAGCCGCTGGTAGACCTCGGCCCGCCGCGGGTCGTAGATGCGGGCCACGACCCTTTCAATACCGAACGACTCCCGCGCCACCCGGGCCGAGATGATGTTCGAGTTGTCCCCGCTGCTGACCGCGGCGAACGCATCGGCTTCCTGGATGCCCGCCTGGATCAGCACGTCCCGGTCGAATCCGACCCCGGTGACGCGGCTACCCTTGAACGACGCTCGGAGCTTGCGGAACGCCTCGGGATCCCGGTCGATGACGGCGACCGAGTTGCCACGGTCCTCGAGGATATGGGCGATGGTTGACCCAACCCGGCCGCAACCCATGATCACGATATGCACGGTCGTCCTTCCCGGTTGATGCGCATCGCCAAAGTTATGCCCTCGGGCAGGCAGCCACGACACACGGCCGGCATAACCGGAAAGAAAGACGATGCCATCTGAGGATAGAACGGCCCCTGCCCCTGGTGACGGGGAGAAAACACTGTCACCCGGGGACGAGATCGAGCTGGTGGCCGGCGAGGTGGCCCACGGCGGCTGGTGCGTCGCCCGGCTGGCCGGGGCCGGGCGGGGGGAGCAAGCAGAGCCCGGCGGTGTTGGCCCGGTCGTGTTCATCCGCCACACGCTGCCGGGGGAGCGGGTGCGGGCCCGGATCACCGAGGTGACCGCCCGGTTCGCACGGGCCGACGCGATCCAGATCCTGACCCCGGCCGCGGGCCGGGTCGAGCCGCCCTGCCCCTACGCGCACCCGGGCGGCTGCGGCGGCTGCGACTGGCAGCACGCCAGCCTGCCCACCCAGCGCGAGCTCAAGGCCGCCGTGGTGGCTCAGCAACTGCGCCGTATTTCCGGTATTGAAAGGGCGGTCACCGTGGAAGCCCTGCCCGGGGATCACCCGGGCGACCCCGGCCCGGGGCTCGGGTGGCGGACCCGGGTGACGTTCGCGGTCCGGCCGGACGGCCAGGCCGGCCTGCGGGCCCACCGCTCGCACGACGTGGTGGAGATCGACGACTGCCTGATCGCGCACCCGCGCATCCGCGACCTGGGCGTCACCCGGCGGCGCTGGCCGCGGGCCCGGTCGGTGGAGGCGGTGACCGGCACCGGCGGCCCCGAGCGGGCGGTGATCGTGACCGGTGGCCGCCCCGCCCACCTGAACGAACTGCCCGCCGAGGCGGTGCTCGGGCGCTCCCGCGGCCGGACCACCGTCTACCGCGGCCGCCCGTACGTCTCCGAGCAAGCGGCCGGGCGGTCCTGGCGGGTCAGCGCGCCCGGGTTCTGGCAGGTGCACCCGGCCGTGGCCGACGTCCTGGTGACGGCGGTGCTGGCCGCGCTGGACCCGCAGCCGGGCGACCGCGCGCTCGACCTCTACTGCGGGGCCGGCCTGTTTACCGGGGCGCTGGCCGCCGCGGTCGGCCCGGACGGGGCGGTGACCGGGGTGGAATCCGACCGGGTGGCGGTCCGCGACGCCCGCCGTAACCTGCGGGACACCCCCTGGGCCACCGTCCACCAGGGCGACGCCGGCCAGGTGCTGGCCTGCCAGCAGGCCGGGTCGCCGGCCGCCCGGCTCACGGTCCTGGACCCGCCCCGGACCGGGGTCGCCCGCGACGTCATCGATTACCTGACCGGGCCGGCCGCCGAGATCGCCGGCCCCCGGCGGATCGCCTACGTGTCCTGCGACCCGGCCACCCTGGCCCGCGACCTCGGCCTGCTGGTGGCCGGGGGCTGGCGGCTGGAGGAGCTGCGGGCGTTCGACGCCTTCCCGATGACCCACCACGTCGAGTGCCTGGCCACCCTGGCCGGCGGCTGAGGGCTGCGTGCTTGGATGGACCAATGAAACTGCGGATTTTCACCGAGCCACAGGCGGGTGCCGACTACGCGACCCTGGCCCGGGTCGCGGTGGCCACCGAAGATCTCGGCTTCGACGCGTTCTTCCGGTCCGATCACCTGATGGCCATGCCCGGCCAGCGGGGCCTGCCCGGCCCGAGTGACTCGTGGGTGACGCTGGGCGCGCTGGCCCTGCAGACCCGCCGCATCCGGCTCGGCACGATGGTCACCGCCGCCACCTTCCGGCTGCCGGGGCCGCTGGCCATCGCGGTCGCCCAGGTCGATCAGATGACCGGCGGCCGGATCGACTTCGGGATCGGCACCGGCTGGTTCGAGCCCGAGCACACCGCCTACGGCATCCCGTTCCCGCCCCTGGCGGAGCGGTTCGACCGGCTGGAGGAGCAGCTGGCCGTCCTCACCGGCCTGTGGGAGACGCCGGACGGCCAGACGTTCTCCTATAGCGGGCAGTACTACCAGCTCCAGGACGCCCCGGCGCTGCCCAAGCCCGCCCAGCGGCCCCGGCCGCCGGTCATCCTCGGCGGCACCGGCCCCCGCCGCACCCCGCGGCTGGCCGCCCGCTACGCCGACGAGTTCAACGTGCCGTTCTCCGACCTGGCGACCACCATCGAGGTTTACGGCCGGGTCCGCGACGCCTGCGCCGAGATCGGCCGCGACCCGTCCTCGATCAGGTTCTCGTCCGCCCAGACGATCTGCTGCGGCAAGGACGACGCCGAGGTCGCCCGGCGGGCGGCCGCCATCGGCCAGCCGGTGCAGGACCTGCTGCTGGCCGGCACGCCCGACCACATCGTCGATACCATCGGCCAGTTCGGGCAGGCCGGCGCCGAATCCTTCTACCTGCAGGTGCTGGACCTGACCGACCTGGACCACCTGGCGCTGCTCGCCGCCGACGTGCTGTCCCAGGTCTGACCCGGTCGCGGCCCGGGCCGGTCCCGGCCTAGTTGGAGAACGCGGCCTGGACCGCGTCGCGGCCGCCCCGGGCCTGGGCCAGGAACCCGTAGCTGCCCTGGTCGTGCAGTTCGCGGGCGGCGTCGGCGAGTGCCCCGTAGGCCACGAACGCGAACGCGCCGCCGACCGAGATGCGGCTCACCCCGGCCGCGCCCAGCTCGGCCAGGGCGGGCACCCCGGCCATCGTGAGCACGTTGACCGGCCGGTCGACCGAGCTGACGACCGCCTGGATGTCGGCCAGCGTGGTCAGGCCGGGCGCGTAGAGCACGTCCGCGCCCGCCTCCTGGTAGGCCTGCAACCGCGCGATCGTGTCGGCCAGGTCGGGCCGGCCGTGCAGGTGGTTCTCGGCCCGGGCGGTGAGCACCAGCCCGGGCCCGGTGCCGTGGGCGGCCTCGGCCGCCGCCGCCACCCGCTCGGCCGCCAGCGCCCGCTCGTAGATCGGTTCGCCCTCGTGGCCGGTGTAGTCCTCGACCGAGGCGCCCGCCAGCCCGGTCCCGGCCGCCCGGCGGATCGTCTCGGCCACCCCGGCCGGCTCGTCGGCGAAGCCGTTCTCCAGGTCGGCCGAGACCGGGATGCTGACCGCGGCCGCGATGACGGCGGCGTGTTCCAGCGCCTGGTCGCGGGTCACGGTGCCGTCCAGCTGGCCCAGCGTGGCCGCGAAACCCGAGCTGGTGGTGGCGATGGCGGCGAACCCGAGCGACGCCAGCAGGGCAGCCGAACCGTGGTCCCAGGCGTTGGGCATCAGCAGCGGGGCCGGACCGTGGTGCAGAGTCCGGAAGTGTTCGGTCTTGCTGGCGTCATTGGTCACGGGACCAATCTAACGACCTGCGGATTCGGCTTGCACGCCCGATAATGGCAATGCGATCGTGGTTGAGTGCGTTGTGGCTCCGTCTCCGCCCGGAGAAATCGGGTCCTCGTGACCCCGGTGGTCGCGGGGCCCGTTTCGCTCATGCCCGGGGGGATCTGTCCGTGAGCCGTTTCCGGCCTGGCCGACGTAGGGACGATCACCGTGACGGTGACCCGGGGGACGGTCACGATCACGGCGGGGACCCGTACGACGAGGGGCCGTACCGGGAGGACCCGCTGCGCGGCGGCTACCCCGCGCCCGACGACAGTGACACCGGCGGCCGCCCGCGCGACCCCGGCCCCGGTGACCGGGACGCCCAGGCCGCGGCGGCCCGCCCCCACCCCGGCCCCGGCCACGGCCCGCGGTTCCGCAAGACCGGCGACGTGCTCCAGCCGACCTCGGTGATCTCGCCGGGCGGCCTGGTCGGACCGCCCCCGTCGGCCGACGGCCGCGACTACGACCAGGCCGCGCCCGAATTCGGCGGTTACCCGCCCGCGCCGCCCTACCCGCCCGCCGGGTACGCCTACCCGCCCGGTTACGACCAGGCCGGCTACGACCAGCAGGCCGGTTACGGCCCGGCGCCCTACCCCGACTACAACCCGCCGCACCCGGACTACGGCCCCACCCACGGAGCTTCGGCCGGCTACGAGGCCGGCGCCGCCTACCCGCCCGGCCCCGACTCCGAGACTGAGCTGGACGGCGACGAGGCGGACGGCTACGAGCCGCTGCCGCCCTACGCGGCCCCGCCCGACTACCGCCCGGGTCCCGGCTACGGCCCCGCCCCGGCCGGCTACTACCCGCCGCCCGGCTACTACCCGTCGGACCCCTACGACCAGGGCTACACCTACGGGGTCAGCGACGGCGAGGAATTCGTCCCCCACCCCGGCGCGGCCGAACCGGCTCCCGGCGCGCCCTGGGGCGGACTGCTCGCGACCGGGCCCATCCCCACCACCGGCGCCGACCCCGCCTCGTCCGGTTATGACTACCGCCGCCAGTACCCGGACGCCGCCCCGGCCCCCGATCCCCGCCCGCGCGGCCCGCTGCCGCCGCCCGGCTACCCCGGCCCGCCCGGCAACCTCGGCGCGGCCGGCTACTCCGGCCCGCCCGGCCCCCCTGGCCCCCCTGGCCCGCCCGGCTACCCGCCACCGGACTACCAGGCCCCGTCCGGCTACGCGCCCGGCCCGGACTACGCCCCGCCGGGCTACCAGCCCGGTTACGGCCCCCCGGACCCGGGCTACCAGGACCCGGCCGGCTACCAGCCGCCCGAACCGCGCTACCTGCCCCCCGGCACCGAAGACGACTACGGTCCCCGCCCCGCCGCCTACCGCACCCACGACCCCCGGGCCCGCTACCCCGAGCCCCCGCCGGACCGCTACGCCGCTGACAACGATGGTTACGCCGACGCGTCCGCCTACGGCCCCCAGTACGACGACGGCTACGGCTACGACAACGGCCAGCCGGCCGACTACCGGCGCCAGGAAGCGATCGGCGGCAACGGCCGCGGCCCAGCTGACTTCCAGGGCCAGGGGCGGGGTGGCTACGACGGCCCCGGGCCGAGCGACTACCAGGGCCAGGGGCCGGTCGGCTATGGTGACCGCGCCGCGGCTGACTTCCAGGGCCAGCGGCCGGGCGGCCGCAGCGGTCGCGCCCCGGCCGGCTACCCGCGTCCGGAGCCGGCTGGCTACGGTGGCCCTGCGCCGGCCGGGTCCCGGCGCTCGGGGCGGCGAGGCTACGACAGTGGCGAGCCCGCTGACTTCCAGATTCAGGGGCCGGACAGCTACGACGGCCGCGAGCCGGCCGACTACCAGCGTCCCGAGCCGGCCGACTACGACGGCCGCGAGCCCGCCGATTACCCGGGCTCGCGGCCGGCCAGCTACCGCCGCCGCGACCCCGACCGCGGGCACCGAGCCCCCGACGACTACGGGCGGCCCGGTTACGACGACCGGGACCGATCGGACTACGCCGGCGCCGCCGAACCATCCGGATACGCCGACCCGGGCACCACATCGGCGCCCTACCTGACCCCCGACGGCTACCCGGCGGCTGACGGCTATCCAGCCGCCCCGGACAACTATCAGTCGGCCTCAGACAGCTACCCGGCCGCCGCCCC
>Ga0213875_10000886_pt1 | contig 21982 bp, 16 predicted proteins | sample BarmaccomBMRX_R8_FD_160105 | JGI IMG/M metagenome (GOLD analysis project Ga0213875, IMG submission 160105) | Root-associated microbial communities from Barbacenia macrantha in rupestrian grasslands, the National Park of Serra do Cipo, Brazil - RX_R8 | ecosystem: Host-associated > Plants > Roots... | reverse complement strand
ATCTGGATGACAATCTCGGACGGACGAAGCTTCAGAACCTGGGCCAAGCGCACCACGGCGCGGATGGTCGGACTGCGAACCCCACGCTCTACCAAGCTGATGTAGGTCCGGTCGAAAACGGCGTCTAGGGCTAGTCGTTCCTGAGAGATTTTCTTCGATTCCCGCAGCTCTCGCAGGGCTTGACCAAAGGCCTTTTCAGTACCGAAACTCGGGTGGATCTGCTTGCTAGGCCGTTGCGCCAACAGATCATGCTGATAGGCTCTTGACGATAGTCCAACGGAACTATCGTCCGAAATCACAGACGACGTTCATTTCACACGCTCAACTTTCGTTCGCCCGATGTCGCAACTGGAACCGAATCAACTGCTGTTCGGTGTCGTAGGTTTCGGGCTCGCCGTCATTGCGTTTATGTCCAGATCGCAAAGCGGATGCGGGAGCACCTCGCGACGAGACTCAAGAGAGTCGTCCTGAGCTTAGTCGTGTACGGGGTCGCCATAGCCGTCTGCCAGAGCCGTGAGTTTCCGCCGGTGCAGACGGTAGCTATCAGCGTCATTGCTGCAGTGCTCCTACCCTCGTGGACTATCGAGTCTCCGAAGCGATCTCGACGTGTTCCGGCACATATTAAAAGCGCGGTTTTGCAGCGCGACTTGCGAAGTGAGCCGTACGATCCCAAGCGCCACCATTTGGACCACATCGTTCCGTATTCCATGGGTGGTGACACCTCCATCGAGAATCTTAGGGTGTTGCCTAAGGAAGCAAATCTGAAAAAACGAGCAAAGATGCCGCGAGTGAAGGATTTTCTATAGGTGAGTCAGAACTAGTGTAGTAGCACTAGTGGCACGTACAGGACAAAAGATACCAGATTCTGGCATGTATCAATCGCGGTGTTGTTGGAAGAAGGGAAGCTTTCGTAAGGGCAAGAAGTTTCCGCCGTGTTCCAACTGTAGAAGGGCCGCAGAGTGGGTTATCGTTCGAAGGACGACCGCGAAACGTAAAAAGAAAGGGAGGGGCTTCTTTGACTCGCTGTTTGGTTGATCCGTCGCTCTAGGCTATGCGGTACAAATCGATCAAGCAAGTTCGCGCTGAATACGACGACAAGGAACAACAAACTAGAGAGCGCAACCAGCGAACGTATTAACGGCAGAAGGAGCGAAAGGCCGAACGTCACTCCAGTCGTTCTATGCTGCTCTTATCGCTCTTGTCTTTCTGTTCTAATCTGGTTATTAAGCCGGATGGCCCCACATCACCCGTATGGACGTTTTTGGATTCGCAGCACGACGGTGCAACGATACGAACAGACCGGACTTAAAGAAATCGCAACGACGGTTGTTCGACTGTCACTCGCTCCCGTTAAGCCGCTGAGTACGGTCATGAAGATCCCGCTCGAAAAGGACGATCACCTCGCGCCCATTCCACCGAACGAGAAGCAGGTGCTCGGATCGCCCTAAGACCGTAATGATCGCACCCGCCGGTATCGTCACGATTTGCCTCGCGCCGAGAACCGCACCGCGAAGAGCCTGGTGAACTCTGTAGCGCTGAGCAGACAGATGGTTTTCCCTGATTGGCTTATCGACGAAAGGATCTTGCAGAAATTGAAACGAGGCCGGGGACATGTTGGACCGGCCTCGAATAGAAGAGTTTGGCTACGGATGCCTCGTAGCTGATGGACTTGTCTAAACGGTGCGCGAACGGGAGGGAAATTCTCGCTGCGGTAGATGTAGAATTCGCCTAGCCGTCATACGCGCAATAGGAACCAGCAGCGTTTGAGCACGGGCGGATCGCATACCGCCCCTTGAGATTTTTTGCGGCGGCTTGAAACTTAACGTCTGATGCCGGACCTATTTCCGTGCTATTCCGTGAACACAAGAATGGCGCATCTGTCCAGGAACTCGCCATCGTTCCGCATGTCTGAGGTCGCAGTTAAAGAGCGGCTAGAGGCGACACGTCTGTGTCTGGAACAGCAGATTTGGGTGGATTGTCGCCCAATCGCTGCTTGATGATTGGCGTGCTTAACCCTCGCAAAATTCTGGGAGACCGTCTGGACTGATCCCGCACCGGCAGTGTTTAATCGCTTGAGCGTTGAAGTGCCTGCATTGCGGGCATTGCCACATTTTGCCCTTCCATACGCGTGGCGCAGGCTCGTAGACCTGTGCGGCGATCGCTAGTAGCTCGACTTTATCAATGGACGTTTGCGGCAGCTCGGTCACTCGGATCAACATATACGCGAAGTAGCGATCGCGGGGCGATCTTCTTGTAAAGGGTCGTGAAGTCGGTACCAGAATGGAGGAAGCAGGTACTACGGACTAGCCTGTGGAGAATCACAACCGAATATGAGCAAACACCTCGACCGATACACGCCCCAATCTGTTCACGTATCGTCCGGGTATCGACGCTACTCAAACCAGAAGACGTTGAGGAGCCGGGCAGGTCACGCAACGGCAAATAGAGGTGCTGCTTAATCAGCACATGTGCTATCTCGCAGCGCGCCAACGACTGAAGGAAATGGGTGCAACAGATAAGGAGCTAGGACCCGAGGCACCGGCTCTGATCGGGTGAGAAGATCCCGAGGGCGCTCCTGATCCAGTGAGGTTTCTTGGGCTGAGCCGCTCGCCGAAATACGTAGTAGTGCCAGATCACAATAAGCAAGGGTTCCGAGCCATACGGATGGGTATTACCGACGATGATCACACCCCTAGCACGGGGGCCGAGGCTCAGGAAAACCACACCCGACAAACCCACCTTTGAGCAGCTCCATCAGAACTGCACGGCCGCACTGAAGATGTATATAGATGTCCTGAACGAAGGATGTGCCCTGCTGGTGCGGTGCGCTGTTATACCTACCTCGAACAGTTTAAGGCTTGAAGTCTTCGTGCACCGGCAAAGAGAATCCAAAGCACATCAGACGTACACGAGAGCACGGCAAAGATTGTGGAAAGCCGCGTTCGGCATCCTAGGGCCGCCGATGGAGAGCAAGGAAGCAAGCGCGCAGTGAGTTCCCGCTCATTTGGTTCCTCGTTGCGCTCAGCGGGTTTCTTCCTGCATATTTGATCGCGCATCGGCAACCTCTTCAATACACCGCTGACACCGGTTCCTTTCGTCGTCTTGGGCCGCGACACGGCTCATACTCGCCTCGTCATCGCCTCATAATCTTCCCTCGACCAGAGCACTCAGCCAGGGCACGATGGCCTGCGCGCTGAGATAAAAACCAATACTCTTAGGGAATTAGAGGCTAGACGGGGAGCGCGGACTGTGATCCTGCGTAAATGCCCGGATGTTAGACGGGCGCACTATTGGAGGCGCGACACCTTCGCAGTTGGTTGCGGATCTTGGGACGCGCAATCGCACTAGCGTTCGAACGAACCGCCTGGCGACCTTGCCTGCCGACACGAAGAAGTCGCGGATCAGCTTGTGCCCTGACACAAACAGGTCGCGCAACACACTATCAGAGCAATCGTAGTTTTGCGGCCGCCCGTCGTCTGATACAAGAGACCCGTTAGAAGCGGAACGGCGGACACACCACAGCGGTATCTATATCACTACGGGGACATGCGGTATGTCGACCTGCGGCACCTACTCAACAGCATACCCGCTTGCCGCATATTGCGAAAGGCCCCACCGGCGGTAAAGCCAGATCTTTTAGCCGATTCGCGATTTCGCATGGCTGCCGCGTATTCCCGTTCTGCAGAAACATTCAGTAGCCCACGATCAAATCCACACTGCTGGATGTCGCCTTGAGGCTCAAGAAGAGGGGAACACGACAACGGCCGAGCTCCGCGAAAGAAAACTTTCGGTGATCATCAGGTGAAACGGACGGGCCTACAGTATTCATCGCTGTGCAATACGCATTAGCTGAGTGCTTCGCGAACATTATCGTGGCTTCGAAAGCGACGAGGTGTGCCAGGAGATGCATCTACAGATGACCAGCCGGAGCGATCGATTCATTTACAGAAACGCATCTGTGTCACAGGTCACCTTTCATGGAATTCGTTTTGAGAGCGGCACCTGGACTGGACACCACCACCCAAGGTCAGCGACACCTTGATCCCAGCCGCCACGCGGTAGGCTTTTTTTAACCCAAACTCAGGGTTTTTCGTCGCGCGCCGGTATTTACTTGGCGTGACAATCATCGATAAATTGAGATCGCGCGAGACATACGTGGAAGCTTCGGAGGTTCTGGAGCTGCTCGGCATCTGCCGAAAGACGCTCTCTCGCTGGGTCCGCAAAGGAACGCTCCAGGCGGTGCGCATCGGCAACGAGGACAAGTTCGATCCTGCGGTCCTGGCCGCGTACCTCGAAGCGCGGCAAACATAAACAAAACGGCCCCGTAAGCCTCATCAGCTTTCGGGGCCGTCGTGTCTTTTAGCTGTTACGCCGCGATGGTCTTGAAGCTCGCGTTTACACGGTCTCGCGTATGAACGCTTGTATCGTCTGATCCTGCGAGGTAGCGAAGCGTCGTCTCAAGATCCGAATGCCGGAGCCAACGCTGTATCGTTCGCGCCGATACGCCGCTCTCGTGATGATAGGTTGCAAACGTCTTACGGAAGCGGTGGAGGCCCCACTGCTTACAACAGGCGTGATCGGAGCAGCACCTCCCGGTCTTCGTGACGCAGAATCCGCAATTCAACTCAGCTCGCAACGCAACGCGCTGAAGGATGCGGAGCAAATGACCGTTCGGTTTGCCGTCAGTGGTTGGGAAGATCAGCCGGGACGTCGGATATCGTCTATGGCGCTCACGCAGCAGCTCAAGCAGCGAATCGGGAACTGGAATCGCACCCTCTTCAGAATCTTTGGGCGTGAACCCGAGATCCCGCTTTTCCTTCACGAGGAACGTCTTCGCTCGGAAATCGATATCCTGCCACGTCGCAAATTGCGCTTCCTGCTCGCGTGCGCCGGTGGAAAGCAAAAACTGGAAGAGGTCGCGCTCATCACAATCCGCCGCCAGCATCAGTTTGCGCAGATCGTCTTCGCTGTAGGCGCTGACAACCTTCTCCGTAAAGCGCGGTTGATCGCTCCGTCTTAAAGGCCACTCAATGCCGCGATTCAGATAGAACGTGCGCAGGAAATTCGCACGGTTCGCGACGGTGCGCGGCGCATCGCCCCGTTCTTTCAGTCGCGCGATGAATGTCATGACAGCCGTGCGATTGTCTTTGAGTTGTTCGACGCATTTGACTGTGCAGCACTCGGCGAATAGCCGCATCGTGAATGCGTACGCGCCATGCGTTCGCCTCGATTTGTGGATGCTCACTTCCAGCAGATACTCTTCGATCGCCTGTGCAAGCGGGGTACGCGTCACGTCTGCGATCGTTTCCACCGCGACGCCCGCAGCCTTCGCAGCGAGCGTCCGCTCTGCCTTGGTTTTTTCCAGCAGTGCCAACTGTGGATCGTTACCGATCGATCGGTATTTTCCGTCGCGCCCGAAGCGCAGGTAGTAGACGCCCTCTGGGTGATGCTCATGTTTGTTGTCGACCACTGCGTACAGCGGTTTCAGCTTGCCATTTCCGGTGAAGACAGGATCGACATAACGATGCGTACCGTTGCTGAGACGGACGCGGATCTTAAGACGGACTGATGGGGATTTCATTAGGTTTTTGCTCCAAAGAGTGAATACTCGTCCAGCAGCAAAAACCCGGAGTTTCGATAGAATTTTTGTGACACGCGTTGTGACACGCGTTCTATATTATTGATTCTAAAGCTCTGGCGGAGAGAGTGGGATTCGAACCCACGTTAGAGTTTCCCCTAAACACGCTTTCCAAGCGTGCGCCTTCAACCACTCGGCCATCTCTCCGCGATTAACCCGCTCGACGGTCGCTGTGCTACACCAGATCAAACTTCTCGTGGTGCATCGTAGCGTCGCCCTTCACCAACACCGGGCGCGCAAGAATCTCCTCGATCTCCTCGAGATACTTGTTCGTGTTCGCTTTCAACACGCGCGCGACGTCCGGATGCACCCGCAGCACCGCATCCTTTCCGTCGAGCGCCTTCGCAACCCTCTGCGCCTCTGCCAGAATCTCTCCGATAACGGTCTGCACGCTTCTCACATAGCCTGCGCCGTCACAATACGGGCACGGCGAGCACAACGTCCGCTCCAAGCTCTGCTTCACGCGCTTGCGCGTAATCGCCACCAGTCCGAAATCGTTAAACTGCAAGATCTTAAACGGCGCACGGTCCGCCCGCATCGCCTCTTCCAAAGCCTGCATCACCTTTTGGCGGTTCTTGCGCTCGTCCATGTCGATAAAATCGACCACGATAATCCCGCCCAGATCGCGCAACCGGATCTGCCGCACAATCTCCTTAATCGCCTCCGTGTTGGTCTTCACAATCGTGTCCTCCAACCGGTGCGACTTCCCGACATACTTGCCCGTGTTGATATCAATCGCGACCAGCGCCTCGGTCTGATTGAGCACGATGTACCCGCCCGATTTCAGCCACACCTTCGGCCGCAGCGCCTTTTCCAGCTCCTGCGTGATGTTGAACTCATCGAAAATCGGTCGCGCGCGCGTGTACAGCTTCACACGTGAAACGAGCGCCGGCTGAAACCGCTGCATGAAACTGACCACGCTCTCATACATCTCCTCGTTGTCTACCCAGATCGCCTTGAAATCGCCGGTCAACTGATCGCGGAGAATCCGCTCGACGACATCCAGGTCATAGTGCAGCAACGCGGGCGCGCGCTTCTTTTCCGCTTTCTCGCGAATGTCGGCCCACAAATTGTACAGAAAATCCATGTCGGCGGCGATCTCTTCTTCCGGAATACCCTCGCCCGCCGTGCGCACAATGAATCCGCCGCCCGCGCTAGTCCGATGCTTCTGCAGAATGCGCTTTAGGCGCTGCCGCTCCTCGTCGCTTTCGATCCTCCGCGACACGCCGACATGATTCACGCTCGGCATGAACACCACAAACCGGCCCGGCAGCGCGATGTGCGAAGTGATTCGCGCCCCCTTCTGGCCGAGTGGCTCCTTCGCGATCTGGACAATAATCTCCTGCCCCGGCTTCAACAGTTCCGCGATCGAGGGCATCGCGCGGTCAGGCCGTTGGCCGCCCACTTCTTCGCGACGCTCGCTCGTTTCACGCTCCGTCTCCCGCACCGCTGCCGGCGCTGTTCCCGCCGCACCCGCACCCCCGCGATCCGAACCCGATACATGGTTCGGAAATCGGTTGCCACGCCGCCTGCGCATCCTCCTCGACACGCGATGCGGATACCGATCCCCAGGGTCGCGGACCTCTGCCGTTCGCCTTTCGCCCGGCGCACCAGATTCACGCGCCTGCACATCCCCCGCGCGAGCGCTTTCGTCGCCGCCCGGCGTTTCACTCACCGGCTGCACATCGCTTTCCGATGCGCCGTCGAAATCCTCATTCTCGATCTCTTCAACATCCGCCGCGTGCCCGTCAACAACATCCTCGCCCGGCTCCGGACCATCGTCCTCGAAATCGGGAGGCGCGAGCGTCTCTGCGTCTTCGACTTCCTCCGCCTCGATATCGTCGACCACAAAAGACGGCGCCGGCGCGTCCTGCTTCACTTCAGCTAACTTCTCTTCTTCGGCCAGGGGCGATGGATCGTCGTCATGATGCGACAGCACTTTGTCGACTAATTCGATCTCTTCTGCTTCCGCCTCCAACTCGGCATCCGCTTCGGCTGCGTCACTCAGATCGTCAGGCGTCGGCTCCGTAGCCCGCGGCTCAGACTCCCGCGTCGCATTTAGAGCGGTCCCGGCGTTTCGATACTTGGCGAGCGATTCGCCCGGCAGAACTATGACTCCTTCGTCGCCGCGCTCCTCTTCACCTTCCTCGACGCTTGGCTCGCGCATCTCTGCGCCTCTCACCGGCACAGGCTGCGCGTACTTACTCTCCGGAAATCCGCGATCCCGCACCCGCCTACGTCGAGACCGTCGTCCTCGCCTGTCGCCCCGAAAATCTCGCTCCCGTTCCGCGGCCCCCGTGCTCGTGCCATTCGGGCCAGCCTGCGGCATACCCTCGCCCGATGGCGTCACCGACACAGAAGGTTCCGGCGGAGCGCCGACCGGCTCGGAAACCGCCGCCGCATTCTCTCGATCCACCCCGCGCACGGGCCGATCAAATCCGCGGCCGCGCGGCTTGTCCTCGAACGGCTCGATATCCTCGTTCTCTTCAAAGAAATCAGACACGTAGAGAAACGTGTCCCGCTCCAACCCGAGATCCACAAACGCCGATTGCATGCCGGGCAATACGCGCGTCACCCTGCCCTTGTGAATGCTCCCCGCGAGCGAATATTCGTTTTCCCGCTGAAAATAGATCTCGACGAGCTGATCGTCTTCGAGAATCGCTACTTTCGTTTCATGGCGATTGGATCCAATCACCAGTTCCTTACTCATTGATCACGCCTCCTAAAGAGGGTCGATCGTAAGAGCAGTGCTCAAAAATCCGGGCTTTGACGGCGCTTACACTCGCCTTAAGGTGGGGCAGACGATCATTTCTCGTCGTCTGCCTTCGCTAGCGAATGTGCTCAAAGTCGTTTTGCGCAGCGTGAGTGGAGAACTCGTCTCGTAAACACCCGCCGCTTCCTCAATCAATACCGTGCGCGCTGCCAAACTCTAGCAGCAATCCGAATCTCTTTTGTCCTACTCAGGTCTCGACCCTGTACTTATGCCCCAGCAGCCCCAAAGCACGGCCGCCCTAACTTCAATTTACAAACCTTCGTAACCTGACGCTGTTCACTAAGCCCAGCATCAAAAATACCGACCACGTATTCGAGCCGCCGGAACTCATCAGCGGCAGCGGAATCCCTGTCACCGGCATGCGCCCCACCACCATCCCCACGTTCACCAAAACGTGAAACAGCAGCAGCGCCGCGATCCCCATGCAAATATACAACCCCGCCTTGTCCGGCGCGGTCTGCGCGTTCTGCACAACCTGCATAATCAACAAGAAATACAGCACCAGCCCAACCACAATCCCCACAAAACCATGCTCTTCCGCAAATGATGAAAAGATGAAATCAGTATGTGGAACCGGTAAAAATCCAAGATGCGTCTGCGAGCTTTCCTTCGCCCCGCGCCCCCACATACCGCCATTACCGACGGCAATCCGCGACTGAATAACCTGAAAACCCGTCCCCTTCGGATCGCGATCTGGATTGATAAAACTAACCAGCCGATCCTGCTGGTAAGGCTTAAGGAAATGATATCCAATCGGCAAAACGACAATCAAAACCCCCGCGATCGCGAGCAAGTATTTCCACCGCAAACCAGCGATCAGCACGCCGCACACAAGTATCGGGATGTATGTCAGGGCCGTGCCTAAATCGGGTTGTTTTATAACCAGCAGCATCGGCACCGCGACATACCCGCCGAGCTTCACGAGATCTCTCCAATCCAGCTTGTCGGTCTTCACGTCGACGAGGTATTTTGCGACCAGTAAGATCAGCACGATCTTCATGAACTCCGAGGTCTGAAAGGTAAAGCCTGCAACTCGGATCCATCGCGTCGATCCAAATACTTTGTTTCCTACAAACGCCGTCGCAATCAACAGCGCCACTCCGGCCAGATAGAAGTAAATGATGCGACCGAGCAGCGAATGATAGTCAATCACCGCCAGCGCCCACATCATCGCGAATCCCGAGCCGACGAAGATGATCTGCTTCCACCACGCGTCGTGCCATTTCGTGGCTTCGGTTGCGCTGTAGATCTGCAGCACACCCAATCCGCACAATACGAGCGTGATGATGACCAGCGCCCAATCCAAGTCGCGTACGGAACGGGACATCGCCATTACGGCTGCACCCCGGCTCCGAGCGGCCCAGCGAACATCGCAAACAGCGCTCGAGCATGGAACCCACGCGCCTCGGCTTCCAGCTCTCTCCCGCGCGCTTTCTTATCGAAATACGCTTTCAGTACATCGCGCACCATCGGACCCGCATGGTCTCCATGCTCGCCGTTCTCAAACAACGCCACCACCACAATTTCGGGCGCTTCCTCCGGCGCATACCCGACGAACCACGCATTGTCCTTCATCGTTTGCCCGAGCTTCGTGCCCTTCAGCAACTGGTTCGAGGCCAACTGGGCCGTGCCCGTCTTCCCGCACACTTTTATATTCGGCAATTGCGCGACGTGCCCCGTACCGCCTTCGTTCACCACGCCGTACATGCCGTAGATAATCTTTTGAACGTTGTCCGGATTCAGATGCCCCGTTCGCGTCAGCACCGGTCGCGCATCTTTCAACAAGTGCGGCCGGTACCAATTGCCTCCAATAGCCAAGCCGCCCTCCGCCGCAGCCAGCTCGAGCGGCGAAACAGTCAGCGCACCCTGTCCAATCCCAACCGAAATCGTCTCGCCCAAATACCACTTCTGCCGGAAGACCCGCATCTTCCATCGCGTCGACGGCATCGTGCTCTCGCGCTCATTTGGCAGATCCACTCCCGTTTTGTGACCAAATCCGGCCAGCTCCGCGTAATGCGCCAGGCGGTCAATGCCTAGCCGGTTCGCAACGTTATAGAAGAACACATCGCACGACTGCGCAATCGCCCTGTGCAGCGAAATCGTTCCGTGGCCGCCCTGCTTCTGCCGCCAGCACGCGAAATAATGCCCATAAAACGAAGCCCCGCCTGGGCAGTGGAATTCAGTATCTTCATCGATCGTGCCCGTCTCCAACCCCGCCAGCGCCACAAACGGCTTGAAAGTCGAACCCGGCGCGAATTCCGCCTGAATCGCGCGGTTCATCAGCGGCTTCTCCGGATTCGTTGCAATCTCATTCCAGTCCGCCCGGCTGATCCTGCCCGTAAACTTATTCGGATCGAAACTCGGCCGGCTCACCATCGCGAGCACTGCCCCATTCCTCGGATCGAGCGCCACAACCGACCCGCGCTTGCCTTCCATCACCAGCTCCGCCACCGCCTGCAGATCCAAGTCGATCGTCAGTTGCAGATCCTTCCCCGCAACCGCGGCCTTCGCGTCTTCTAGTGCTCTCTCGCGACCCCAGTTGTCCACCAGGACACGCTGCTGCCCATCCACCCCGCGCAGCTGCTGATCGTACTCGCGCTCGATTCCGTCCTTGCCGATGATGTCGCCCTGGTGATAATCACTGAACTGCGGCAAATCCAGCTCCGACTCGCTGATCTCACCCACATACCCGATCACGTGCGCCGCCAGTCCGTCTTGCGGATACTGCCGCCGCCACGATTTGATGAGCTGCATCTCCGGATAAGCGCTCCCATCCTGATGCGACTCGACAAACGCAATATCATCGCGGCTCAGATCGTCTTTGATAATGATCTGCGGGGTCGAGCCCATGCGCCGTATCTTGTTCGCGAGCTCGCCATAGTCGAGCTGCAGCGCCTCGGCAATCGCGGGCAGGTGCTCAGGCTTGATCTGATCCCGATTCAACAGCAGCGAATAGGACGCCTTGTTATCGACAATGACGCGCCCATCGCGATCCAGCAGCTTCCCCCTCGGCGCGAGAATCGGCGTGCTCTTGATCCGGTTCCGCTCCGCCGCTTCGCTATACACATCCGGGTTCTGCACCTGTATCTTCCAGAACCCGGAAACCAGGAATACAAATACGCCAACAGTCAAATATTGAAAAAGCGCGATCTTACCCGACGCAGCCTTCGGATCATCACGCAGCAAGCGCTGCGAAGACACATCTTCTTCGCGGCGATGCTCGGTATCGACAACTTCCACTTGTTTTGAAACGCGCTTCTTAACGACCGACTGTCACTTTCATTCTATAAAGATCGTGATCCATCCAACCCAAAGTCTCGCTCGTAGCCTAACTCCCATGTCCAACTAACTCTCAAAATCTGAAACTCGAACTCTCAAACCGAGCGCGGCAGCGTAAGCTGCGCCTTTCCCGGCGGAATCCTCAACTCCCCGATAACTTCATCCGATCCAACAGCGCAAATAACGGAATCGCCACCAGGGCGTTTAACCCCCCGTGTACCAGCGTGTCTTGTACATCGAACGGAACCATCTGCGCGAGCAACGCGCGCCGCATAATCCAGTAAAAAAACGCGTGAAAAACATAAAAAAATAGCGCGAGCACAAAACGTATAAACCCGCGCTCGACATCAAAACTTACTCCCACCGACGCCGCAAAGTAACCCACCAGCGTCTTCGTGATTCCGTACATCCCGATCGGCAAATTCGCGGGAGACAGCGAGTCTTCCGCTAACCCCACAAACGCTCCAAATAGCAGCGCCGCAAGCTGGCTGCCTCGCATCAGTCCGAAATACACCGTCAGTAACAGCGGCAATTCCAGCCACTGCGCACTCGGAATCAGTCGCGGCAAATAGAATTTGCCGACAATCGCCACCAGCGTCAGCGCAATAAGCCCGAGAACCTGAAACCGGTCGAACCAGCTCTCGCGAGTTCCCTGCGCTACGATCTCATCGCTGATTTCGTTCATGCCCGCTTCGTGCGTCACAATTGCGGCTCGTTCGGATTCGCCGTCGTCGTATCCGTGCGCGGCGGCGTTTGCGTTGCTGTGTCTTTCTTTCGTCGTGGCGCGCCAAGCGGCAACACAGGCCGGGACGCCGTCGCCTCAGCACTCGGCTTTGTCGCGCTCGCGTCCGACGGCAACTTCGCACCCGTCCGCGCGCCCAATACTGTGCCCGTACTCGAAGTAGTCGTCGACGTGGCGGTCGTTGTACCCGTCGCGCCCGCGGGCGCTTTAGCCGCGACCGTTGTCGCTCCCGAAGTGCCAGTCGCGCCACTCGGCCCGGTCGCACCCGCCTGCTTGGTCACACTCCCCGGCTTCACGTTAAAGTTCGGCATATTCGAACCCAACCCGCCGTACACATGCCCTTCCGCCTCGCCGACCTTCTGATACTGCTCCAGAATCTTGTCCGCCTGCGTTTGCGGCTTCGCTGCCGGCGTTTGCTGGTCCGCTTTCTCGGCCGGCGGAGGCGTCATCATCGTCGCAGCCTCCTCTGTCGCGACTGGCGCCGCTGGAATCTCCTGGTGTACGCCATGCAGCACCACCAGCACCTCGCCCACACCGCCCGGCGCGCCCGAAAGATTCAGCCTCACATCTTTCATGCCCTGCCCCGGCTGCACTGAAACCGCAGTCCCCACCGGAAAGCCGCGTGGAAATACGCGGTCCTCGCCCGACGTATAGAACCACTCCCTCAGATCCACCTTTTCCTCGTTCTGAATCTCCTCGACCGCGCACTTCCCCGCCCCGCAGCTCAGCACGCCATGCACGTGCCCCTCCTGCGATTCGACGCCGACCTTAAACACCGGATCTGTGACCAGCAACACCTGCGATACCAGCGGATACACCGCAATCACCTTGCCGACGATCCCCTCGGGCGTAACGACCGCCATTCCCTTTTCGATTGCGCTCGTTGAGCCGCGATCGATAAACACCGCCTTCGCCGTCGCTACCGTGCTGTTCCCGATCACCCGCGCCGCGACCGTCTTCGAAGGCGATTGCGCCTGAAACAGCGTCAACGCCCGCGCGTGCTCCGCCGTCGTCAGCTGATTGCGGTAATACACGTTCTCCATCCGCAGCTGATCGTTGTCTCGCTTCAGCTTGCGATTCTGCTCTCTCACATCGAGCAGGATGAAATAATCTTCCAGGAAACCGATCGTGTTTCGCCGTATGCCCTCAACGATTCCCGCCATCGGCGCCACCGCCGTCACCGCCCAGACACGTATCAGCCGCTCGTCGCGATTCGTGCGCACCTGGTAGCCGAGGTAGATCAACTGCGCCAGCACCACCACCACTAGCACCGACAAGTTCCGGTACCGTTGCAGCAGTGTTTCTACCGCGTTATTTCCTACTCTCAGCCGCACTCGCGCAACGCTCCAGCGCGCAACATTACTCAATTGCGATGCTACGTAAGAGCTTGAAGTCCGTCAGCATCTTTCCAGTTCCCAACACGACCGACGCCAGCGGATCTTCCGCAATCGAAACCGGCAAGCCCGTCTCCTCGCGGATTCTCCGGTCCAAATTCTTGATCATCGCCCCGCCGCCCGTCAGCACGATGCCGCGATCGCTGATGTCCGCGCTCAGCTCCGGCGGCGTCCGTTCCAGCGCGACGCGAATCGCATTCACAATCGTCGCGATGCACTCCGACAGCGCCTCTCGGATTTCCGCATCGCCGATCGTCACCGTCTTCGGAACGCCCTCAATCAAGTTCCGCCCCTTGATCTCCATGGTCAACGGCGCGTCCAGCGGATACGCCGATCCGATCGTGATTTTGATCTGCTCCGCCGTGCGCTCGCCAATCAGCAGGTTGTACTTCCGCTTCAGGTAATTCATGATGGCGTCGTCCATCTCATTCCCCGCCACCCGCACTGATCGCGAGTACACAATTCCCGACAGCGAAATCACCGCCACATCCGTCGTCCCGCCGCCGATATCTACGACCATGTTCCCTGACGGCTCCGTAATCGGCAGTCCCGCGCCGATCGCCGCCACCATCGCCTGCTCGACCAGATGCACTTCGCTCGCCTTCGCGCGATACGCCGATTCGCTCACGGCGCGTTTTTCAACCTGCGTGATTTCGCTCGGCACCCCGATAACAATACGGGGATGCACCATCATCTTCCGCCCATGCGCCTTCTGGATGAAATAGTTCAACATCCGTTCGGTGACTTTGAAATCGGCAATTACGCCGTCCTTCATGGGCCGTATCGCGACGATGTTGCCGGGTGTTCGCCCCAGCATGTCCTTCGCCTCTTTCCCCACCGCCTGTATCTCGCCGTTGTTCTTGTTATAGGCGACGATCGACGGCTCGTTTACAACAATGCCCTTTCCTTTCGCGAAAACCAGCGTATTCGCGGTCCCGAGGTCAATCGCCAAATCCGAGGAAATGATGCTAAAAACCGACCGAAAATTCATGTATGACTATCTAAATGTGGGGGATACCCTCCCGAGAATATCATGATTTTTCAAAAAGTTGCGCTCGGTACGGCAGACGATCGAGTGGTGCCGTCCGCCATCACACGGCGCGCCTGGCTCACCGCAACCGCAGCCTCTCTCGCCTACTTACCCGTCGCCTGCGCTCGTAAAAAACCCACGGGTTACCCCGGCTACGCGTTGATCGCCACCGCCGCCGATCACAGCGTCGCCATCGTTGATCTACTAAACTTTCGGCTGTTACGCCCCATCGCTTTAGGCTCCGCTCCCACTGCCGTCCTAGCCGGTCCCGCCCACCACGCCTACGCCCTGACGCCCGAAACCGGAACCGTGCACCTTATTAATACGTCCCCTGTCGAACCCAAACTCGCGCGGTCTCGCAAGCTCGCTCCCCATCTCTCCGCCATCCGAACCTCCGACGATGGCCGCCATCTCTTCGCCGTCGCCCCCAATCACCCCGCCCTCATCGAGGCCGATCCCCTTACACTTGAAATCCTGCACACTTACAAACTCGCCGGCCCACCTCTTGCGCTCGATTCGAATGGCCCTCTCGTCGCCGTCTCCACTGGCCCCGAACCCGCCATCGAACTCCGGAATCGCGCGACCGGCGGCCATTGGGTTACACGCCCTCACGCCCCCATCCACGCGCTTCGCTTTCGGGCAGATGCAGCCATGCTCCTCGCCGCCAACCCCGCCGACCGCCTCCTCACCGCCCTCGCCGTCCCCAATCTCGCGACCATCGCCGACCTCCCGCTCGCCATGCAACCCGACCATCTCTGCTTCAGCGCCGACGCCGGCCAGCTTTTCGTCTCCGGCCCCGGCGTGGAGGGAGTGGCCATCGTTTTCCCCTACGATCACCTGGAAGTCGAACAAACTCTGCTCGCCGGCCGCGATCCCGGTTTTATGGCGTGTTCCGCCGCGCCCCCATTTCTATTTGTCGCGAGCGAAACCGGCACCGACATCTGTATCCTCAACATCGATACCCGGAAAGAAATCGGCCTCGTCGACATCGGCCAGCGCGCGACCTACATCGCAATTACGCCCGACAGCCAGTGGGCTCTCGCCTGCGCCGAAGCCTCCGGCCAGATGGCCGTGATCCACATTCCCGCCATCCGCGGCAACCGCCTCCGCTCCGGCGCAGCTTTATTCACGATGTTGGGCGTCGGCAGCCGTCCCGTTCACGTCGCCGTCATTCCCGCCGCCGCTTGAACAATCGCGAGCGCCGCAATCCCCGCCGTCTCTGCGCGTAAAATCGTCCGCCCCAACGAGCACGCCTGCCATCCCTCCGCGCGCGCCTGTTGTCGTTCGCCGTCCGTCCACCCTCCCTCTGGCCCGATCATCAGCGCAACATCCTGCAACATTTGTTGCGGGTATTCGAGCATCGGCCGCGCCGCTGGATCTTCATCGAGAAAAATCTTCGCCCCCGCACTACTCCCGAGCGCCACACGAAAACTCACCGTCGCCCGTATCTCCGGCAAATGCGCCCGCCGCGCCTGCTGACTCGCCTCGAGCGCAATCCGCTCCCACCGCGCGCGCCTCGCCTCCGAAGCCCGCCCCAGACCCTTCTCCGTCCGCTCCGCTTCAAACGGCTGAATCGCGGTGACACCCAGCTCCGTCGCCTTCTCAACCAACCACTCAAAGCGATCGAACTTAAACAATGCCGCAACCAGCGTCACCCGCGCCCGCGCCGGCTCGGACTCGAGCTTCTCCAACACGCGAAACACAACTTGCGATTTCCGCGCCGTCTCCACCTCGGCCAAATACAATTCGCGATTGTCCGATATCTCGTACACCTGCCCCACCTCCGCCCGCAACACACGCACGAGATGCTCGGCATCCCGACCCGTAAGCTCAGCCGTCCCGCGGCGTATCTCTGGAACAAAAAATCGTCGGCGCGACACTGTTAATTGCTCTTCGGATTGTATCCGCCTCGCGATTCGCTGCAGCCCCGAAAACAGTTAAAATGAATAAGAGCATGCCCGAACATCGCCAGGCCAGGCAACCCCGTCAGCCGCGAACCAACAATCGGGCCGGGAAAACGCCGGCCATCGACAACCGCAATCCTCCGTCGACCGAAGAAGTCGCACAATGGCTCAAAGTCCCGCCGACGCGCGTGCGGCAATTGAAGCAGCTTGCCGACAAGATCCTCGCCGCACCTGAGCCGGTTCGATAGCAGCACGATCAATCCATCGGTGTCCTGCGCGAAGTCAGCAATGCATTGATCGCGGCGAGGCGTCGCCCGACAACCGAACAAATGCTCGCAACCCTAGACCAGATCCGAACCGCCCTTCCCGACATGATGCGAAACGCGAACACTACAACCCCGTTCACGGCCCGCGTGTTCACAGATCTCGTCGTTCTGACGAAGGAGATCGTGAAGCGGCAGGTGATTCGGCCGCCTGGCATCCTGTAATCAGCGATTCGCCGCCTTCCGTAAACCCGTCGGCGCGACACTGTTAACTTGCTGTTCGGACTTTACCCGCTGCGCTTCTCTTTTCGGGCCCGTGACGAACTCTACTTCCCGCCCGGCAAATCCTCCAACATTCTCCGCGGCGCATTCGGCACATTATTCCGCCGCATGGCCTGCACGCCGGACTGCCCCGGAGCAAAAGTCTGCGAGCACCGCGCCACCTGCCCCTACGCCCGCATATTCGAGCCATCCTCCACCACCGCTGGCCCCAGCGGCCTCGCCGACTGGCCCCGCCCCTTCGTCTTCCGCGCCACCCACCTCGACGGCCGCACTCTGCCCGCCGGCACGCCATTCCACTTCGATCTGAACTTTTTCGATATGGCGCATCCCGCCATCGCCTACTTCGTTCTAACGTTCGCGCAACTAGCCCGCGAAGGCCTCGGCCCCAAACGATGCAAAGTCGACCTCCTCCGCGTCACCCAACTCCACCCCGCCGCAGAAATCTACACCGGCGACTCAATGCGCCTAGAACCCCCAACCGAGCCACTTGAAATCGACCTCGCGAAACCCACCGAGACCACGAGCCGCATAACCATCCGCTTCCTCACCCCCACGGAACTAAAAACTCACGCAGCCCTCGCCGACCGCCCCGAATTCAGCATCCTCGCCGACCGCCCCGAATTCAGCATCCTCGCCGCGCGCGCCCGCGACCGCATCAGCGCCCTCCGAGCCCTCTACGGCCCTGGGCCCCTCGACCTCGACTTCCGAGCCTTCGGTGACCGCGCGACCGCAATCCGGATGACACGCTGCGACACGAAACAAATCGACATCACCCGCCGCAGCACCAAAACCGGTCAGCAGCACTCAATCGGCGGCTTCATCGGCGAAGCCGATTACGAAGGCGACCTGACCGAATTCCTCCCCTATCTCCGCGCCGCCGAATACACCGGCATCGGCCGTCAAACCGTCTGGGGCAAAGGCCAAATCAGCGTCTCAACCGAACCCCGTTTCTGGACGCACCGAATGCATTAAGCATGTTGCCCCAAATTTACGATCTCCTTACATCATTCTCGAGCGCTCAAAAGGAAGCGCAAGCGGCGATAAAAATGCCGGCCTTCTCGAATCGATCCCCTCGAGGTCTGATGTGAGAGAGAATGCGGAAATCGGGAACTACGCTTCCTGTGGCTTGAAATTGTCTTTCCGTCGGATTGTTAGCAAAAAACGCCGGGCCTCTGAAAGCCCGGTGTTTTTGCTTGACATTTGCCATAAGAAGCTGCAGAATCAGATTTGATGAGCTTCGTGGTTCCTACGGATAGACAGAAAAGATACTGCGTCCAAATGGAAATCGCCGGTCCCACCGCCATGTGGACCCGCCCCGATACCGGCTCGGCAATCGTCTCCTCCCCCGCGCCGTCCTTCTCAGCTGCCAAAGGAATCTTCGAATCCGTCGCGCGACTCAAATCCGCCTACATCAAACCGACGCGCGTCGAAATCTGCCGCCCCATTCGATTCCACCGTTATTCGACCAACTGCAACGGTCCGCTCCGAAAAGCAACGCAAATCCGCGGTGGCGATCCCTTTCAGCTCCCCGCCGTAGTCCTAGCCGACGTCTGCTACCGCCTATTCGGCGTGGTCGAAGAGATGACTCAAGCTCCGGGCCCAACCAACCACCTCCACGCGCTTCAGGAGATGTTTCAACGCCGCCTGGAGCGCGGTCAAAGCTTCCGCCCGGTCTGTCTCGGATGGAGCGAATTCATCGCCACCTACGTCGGCCTATTCCGCAACGAGACATCGGTCGACACTTCAATTAACCTGACGATTCCGACGATGCTCCACATGGTTTTCGATCGCGCCATCGGAGGCAAAGTCAGCCCATCCTTTCGTCAAAACGTGGCTATCACAGACGGAGCGCTCGAATATGCTGGCTGAGCTCCAGCAACTCTCCCGTAGCCTTGCGCGACTTCAAATTGCGCCCGACGAGGTGCACAAATGGGTAAAGCCAATCCCGCGCGGCCCGTTCCTGATCGCGAAACTCGACGGCGTGGGAACAGTGCGGGAAGTGGAACTCAATGACTCGACCGGCGATTCAACTATCACGACCATCCGGAAAGATAACCATAACAGCTTCCCGGCCTTTAAACTACGGGCACCGCTGTTTGAGATTGCATCGGATCATGCAGCACGACAAAAGCTCAAGAGCGCAGACCTGACAAACGCCGAGCGCGCGGAAATTCTGCGAGGCGTCTGTGCCGATGCGCAACTCATTCACAACGCCTCGCGGGACAGCATCAAGCACCTGCTTCAAACCCGGAGATTCGCTCTGGAGGAACTAAAACCGAAATTCGAGCCGCATTTCGGTCGAAGTCGCGCCCTCGAAAGACTGTTCGCCGCGCTCTCGTCCTCCTCCTTTAGCGCCGAAGCAGCAACACGCGAAATCGCAAACGCCGTGATCACGGCTGTACAGCAGGGCGAAAGCTCATCCCTAGCTGAACGGGCCCTGATCGGCACGGTCAAGAAATCCGGCAAAATTGAACCCGAAGATCTAATCGTGTTGCTCGATGCCTGGCAGGCACCGGACGAAACTTTCCTGCGCACCTCACATCCGGACACGCGCGAGGTGTACAACTCTGCGCTGCTCTCCGACGAAACCGCTGGCGCGGACGGCATCTGCGGATTGTCCGGCGAACAGCAAAAGATCGAGCGCGGGACTCTGCCCAGCCCCCGCCTACCCTCGATCAGCGACACGATTCTGTTCTCCGTCTTCGACCAAATTCCCGCTCTAACCCGTTACCGGCTGATCGGCTCACACGCCTTCCCGATCGGAAAAGCGACTGCGCAAAATCTCAACAATGCGGCGCTATGGATCACAAGCAAATCGCGAGAAGGAAAGACTTGGGCTACCGTACCGAGAAACGACGACACAAAAAGCGATCTCCTGCTCGCCTACATCGACTCATACCCGGAACTCGAGGCCAATCTGGCCTATTTTCTCGCGGAGCAAAAGGAAGCAGCCTATGAAGCCGTCGCGCAGAGCGTAATCGACGCACTCGAAAAACAGAAACTGCGCGAGAGAAACGCCATCCTGCGCACGATAGTGCTGCGGCGCATTTCCAAGGGCCAAGTTCAGGTCGAACTTAGCCGCGAATATCACGTCGAGCGAATATTCCAAGCAAATCGCGACTGGCAAACCGCTGCGAGCAATCTGCCAAGCATCAGCATCTTGGTACCTACGGCGAAAGGACAGCCGCCGGCAGAGATCGCTCCGCGCGCCCCTTTTCCGAGCCAGATCACGCAGGCAACGAAGTCAATATGGACCCAGTCCTCCGGGGCGTGGAAGGCACAACCTATCGTGGGCTGCACGCTCGAAACCGTGTACGACCTATATCTCGGGGACGCAAATCTCGCTCGCCACGCCGCGAAGCAAATACTCACCCTGTTACTGCAACGCTATACGAGACTTCTAATCTTCGCTGGCGATCAGTTCGCGAGACACGGACGAGCAACCCGCGACATTCCCGCGCCCGCGCGTCGCGATGTAGTCTTCGCCGCAACAATCCTCGGCATTGCGCTCTACAAACTTGGTCACCGAAAGGACACTTATATGCCCGAAACCGCTTTTCTGTTGGGACGAATGCTCGCGCTATCTGATCTCGTCCATGCGAAATATTGCCAAGTGGTCCGAGGCGGCAGCCTCCCGCCGCAGCTGCTTGGTAACCAGCACTATTCAATGGCAGCCGAGCACCCGTCGCGCGCGCTAGCGGTCCTTGGCGATCGCCTCAAAATCTACCAAGGATGGGCAGCCGCTGCATCCGTTCAATCGCAATCAGAGAACGAGCTGAAAGCTGCAGTCAAGGCGGCCAAGTGGGCTGTGAAGCGGTTGGGCGAGGTAACGCCCCAGCTTCACGGAAAGCTGCCGGAGCAAGGATTCAGCTATGCAGAACGGGCGGAAATGCTGCTCGGATATCTCAGCAGAGATCGAAAAGAAGAGGAAGGAAAGGAAGAAAAGGAATCATGAACAACGGTAACGGCTTTGTGCCTCGCGTCACGGGCCTTCTTATTATCGAGGTAATTAACTCGAATCCCAACGGCGACCCCGATCGCGAAAGCGATCCACGCCAAAGGCCGGACGAGCGCGGCGAGATCTCGCCCGTGTCGTTTAAGAGAAAAGTTCGAGATCTGATCGAAGACAAGCAGGGTCCCGTTTGGCAGCGGGCCGCGGGGAAATTCGACCCGCGGCTCGAAGAGGGTAAGTTCGCAATTCTCGAGACGCGCGACCGGAGCTGGCAGCAGGTCAAGGAAGAAATCAAAGCTGGGACGTTTCTGCCCAAATACTGGGACGCCAGATTCTTCGGAAACACATTCCTCGAAAAAGACCTATCGGATCAACATATCCGCACCGGCGCTTGTCAGTTCGGCCTCGGCGTATCGATCGCGCCCATTCGGATCGAGCGCCTAACCACAACTAAAAAGACCGGCGCGCAGGAGGGCCTAGAACGAGGCATGGCCCCGCTTGCCTATCGCATCGTCGAACACGGCGTCTACGCCATGCCGTTCTTTATCAGCGCATCGACAGCCCGAAAAAGCGGCTGCACAGCGCAGGACGTCCGGGTGCTTCAAGAAGTCATCCCGTTCGCATACTCCGAGAATCCCTCATACATCAGATCGTCCGTCTGTCTCCGCCACGCCTGGTACGCCGAGCACAAGTCCCCTCTTGGATCCGTAAGCGATTCGGATTTA
>Ga0213875_10000885_pt1 | contig 21987 bp, 18 predicted proteins | sample BarmaccomBMRX_R8_FD_160105 | JGI IMG/M metagenome (GOLD analysis project Ga0213875, IMG submission 160105) | Root-associated microbial communities from Barbacenia macrantha in rupestrian grasslands, the National Park of Serra do Cipo, Brazil - RX_R8 | ecosystem: Host-associated > Plants > Roots... | reverse complement strand
CCGCTGGCCGAGATCGGCCCGATCCTGGCCCTGGACCGCGCGGCGGCCGCCGACCGGCTCGGCCGCTACTGGGGCGAGGCCGAAGACGGACACTCCGGCCGCCGCGCGCTGGCCCTGCACCTGCTCGACCAACTGAACGGGAAAGAGCCGCCCATGTACGACGTCGGCGTCCGCGACCTGCCCGACCGGCAGGTCCTCAGCCTGCAGCGTCACCTGCACGAGAGCGAGATGCTGACGGTCGGTAAGGAGTTCATGCACCGCTTCTGGGACCATCCGGTACCCGCCCTGGACGGAGTGGCCGGGGCCCCGTTCATCATCTTTTACGGCCACGTCAGCGAGGACAGCGACGGACCGGTCGAGTTCTGCCGCCCGGTTCCGGCCGAGCACGCCACCGAGCTGGCCGCCCGCTATCCGGACCTGATCCTGCGCACCGATCCCGCCCACACCGAGGCGTTCGTCCACCTGGCCAGCCCGGAAGAGGCCGGTCAGGTGTGGCTGCCGGTACTGCAGGCCATGGAGACCTGGGCGAAGGAACACCACCGGCAGCCCGCCGGCCCCATCCGCCAGCTGCTGATCCGCCCGCGAACCTCACCCGGTTACGGGCCGGAATGCGATTTCGCCGCCCCCCTCGTCCCCGGTGAGTTCCACTGAGCCCTGCTCCGGGCGCCCCGCATCCAGCGCCGCCCGGACCCGGCCCAGCAGCGCCGCCTCGGTGAACGGCTTTTCCAGGATGTCGATGGCCAGCGCGGGCACCCCGTGGGCGTCCAGGATCGGCTGGGCGTAGCCGGACATGTACAGGGCCGGCAGGCCGGGCACGACCGCCCGCACCGCCGCCGCCACCTCGTTGCCCATCATCTCCGGCATCACCACGTCGGTCAGCAGCAGGTCGATGACCTGGCCGGGCACCCGGGCCAGCTCGACCGCCTTGGTCCCGGTGGCCATCGCGTGCACCCGGTACCCGTGCCGGGTCAGGATCCGGCTGGTCAGGTCGCGCAGGCTGGACTCGTCCTCGACCAGCAGCACGGTCTCGCCCCGCCCGTCCGGGCCGGCCTGCCCGTCGCCCGCCCCGGCCGGTCCGGCCGCCAACGCCGCCCCGGCCGCTTCCGCCGAGGCCGGCAGCAGCACGCTGAACGCGGTGCCTAGGCCCGGCTCGGAGTAGACGTCGATAGCGCCGCCCGCCCCGGTCACGATCCCGTACACGGTGGCCAGGCTGAGTCCGGTGCCGCGGCCCTTCGGCTTGGTGGTGAAGAACGGCTCGAACAGCCGGTCCAGGGTGGCCCGGTCCATGCCCACGCCCGAGTCCGAAACCCGGAGCCGGGTGTAGCGGCCCGGCGTCAGGCCGGGACGGCCGGAGGCGTACGTCTCGTCGGCCTCGACGTTGCTGGTGTCGATGGTCAGCCGGCCGCCGCCGGGCATCGCGTCCCGCGCGTTCACCGCCAGGTTGAGCAGCACCTGCTCGAGCTGGCCGCGGTCGGCCTTGACCGGCCACAGCTCCGGGTCCGGGCTGATCGTCAGCTTGATGTGCTCGCCCAGCGTGCGGTCCAGAAGCTGGCCGGCGCCCTGGACAGCCTCGTTGAGGTCGAGCACCTCGGGCCGGGTCACCTCGTGCCGGGCGAAGGTGAGCAGCTGACGGGTCAGCCGGGCCGCCTGCTGGGCCGCCGCCTGGACCTGCTCGATGTCGTACAGCACCTGGGCCAGCCTGGGGTCGTCCGCGGCCAGCGGCTGGATCTCCTCGGCGGTGAAGTCGGCGTACCCCTGGATCACGTTGAGCAGGTTGTTGAAGTCGTGCGCGACCCCGCCCACCAGCTGGCCGAGGCTCTCCAGACGCTGGGTCTGCTGGGCCCGGCGCTCGGCCCGTTCCCGTTCCGCCTCGGCCCGCAGCCGTTCCCGCTCCTTCTCCAGCGCCAGCCGCTCGGATACATCGCGGATGGCGGCGGTGACCGACACGCCGGTTTCGATGGGCAGCGCGCTCAGTCTTATTTCGGCTGGGAACCTGCTGCCGTCCCGGCGCAGCCCGGACATCTTCAGCTCGGGCCTTAGAAGCCGGGCCTCGGGGTTCGCGAAGTAGCGAATCCGCTCCTGCTCCATGGCGGCCCGGGTCTCCTCCGGGACCAGGGTCTCCACCCGGCGCCCGATGAACTCCCCGGCCGGGTATCCGAACATCCGCACCGCCCGGGTGTTGGCCATGGTCACCGCGCCGTCCCACTCGATCGCGATCATGGCGTCGGGGGCAGTGTCGAACAACTGCCGGAACCGGAACTCGGCGCGCTCCCGCTCTTCCAGGGATGCCACCAAGCGCATCCGCATCATCTCGGTGCTGCGCCCGACCCTCTTCAGCTCGTCCGGTCCGACCACCGGGATGTGCGTGCCGTAGTCTCCCCCGGCCACGCAGTCGACGGCGGCCCGCAGCGCCTTGAACGGGCGGAGCAGCCCGAACCACATCTCCGCGACCGCGTCAACCGCGATGACCACGACGACCACGCACATGCCGATCAGCGCGCCGAGGAGGATCCGCTGGCCGTGCGCCAGCCGATCAGTGACCTGCTGCTGGGCGGCGGTGACGCCGGACTGCAGGTCCGCCCCGGCCATCCGGATGGCCAGCACGTAGGGCCGGGACGTCGCGGTGTCGGCCTGCAGGGCCCGGGCCGTGCCCGGCTGGCCACGGTTCATCGCGGCCAGTTGGGGGCCCGCCACCTTGGCCAGCCAGGCCTGATGGGCGGCGATGGTCTTGTCCAGCTGGGCCGCGATATCGGGATAGCCCCGGGCCAGGGTCCGCAGCTGGGTCTGGGTCGTGAGCGCCTGCGGGTCGCCCTGGGCCAGGATTGCCGGCACGCCACCCTGTCCACTGGTCACGTAGCCGCGCAGCTGGTTCTGCTCGGCGGTGTACCGGCTGAGCAGTGCGTTGGCGGAGGCGGCGGCGGGTACCAGCCGCGTCGATAGCAGCCGGGCTTCGCTGCGGTTTCCGGCCGCTGCGATCAGCGCGATCGTGAGCGCGGCGGCGGTCAGCACCGGTGCGCACACGGCCGCGGTGAACAGCCGCCACCGTAGACCTGTCCTGAACGCCACGATGGGTCCCCCGTCCCTGCGCAGCCCGTCAAATACAGATGGTGACACTATAATAACTAAGTGTGAGAATGCCGACTGGGTGGCTCACGCGAAGTACAGCGTGCGGATGACCACGATCAGTGCCACCAGCGCCAGGGCCAGCAGGGCCTTGAAGAACAGCCCGCGCTCATAGCGCAGCGCGGTGCGGATCTCGCGACGGAATGACCGGAGCTCGCCCGGGCCGGTAGCACGGGTAAGCCCGGGATCGCCACCTTCCCGGTCTTCTCCGTCTTGTCCCATTTCATTTCGGCTTTCCGCAGCTCTTTTACGTAGGACGCGAACGTGCAGGCACAAAGCAGCGACCCGTACCCCACGATATACACGAGCAGCGGGCTGATCAGGCGGCCGAACCGCCATGGTTCGGCCGCCTTGGCCAGCCAGGCGACGGCCATCGACGCGGTCAGCCAGACGTAGATGACCAGGATGAGCGGTCCCGCCGAACCGTGGCCGCCGGTCAGCTGGGACACCCCGGGCACGTGCCGCAGGCCCTCCCGGAACAGCAACGGGAAGCAGCAGTAGACGATGATGGACAGGTTCACCGCCCCAGGGAACATGATCGCTTCCCGCCAGGCGTGCCGTCCGGTCGGCGGATCGATGAGCACCGAGAACGTGGTGAGGAAGATGTAGGTGGCCGCGTTGGTGATCCACAGCACGTGGAAGACTCCCCAGGCCCGGGGGAAGTCCGCGTAGTACAGAATGACCAGGGACACCGACGAGGTGATCATGAACACCGGCTGCAGGAACAGGCAGAACCAGAAGATCCCGAAACTCACGCTGCCCAGCCGGTGCTCCCGCCGCGGCCGGAACCAGAGGCGGCGGTACTGCCAGGTGACCTGTACGTTCCCGCGCGCCCAGCGCAGCCGCTGTTTCCACAGGCCGTTGATGTTGTCCGGCTCCTCCGCCCACACGGTGGCGTGCGGCTCGAACACCACCCGGCGCCCTGCCAGCTGGGTCTTGAACGTGGTGAACGTGTCTTCGGCCAGCGACGAGGTGTCGATCCGGCCGCCCACCGCGAGCAAGTTCTCCCGGCTGTGCAGCTGGGCCCCGCCGGCCAGGCAGGCGATGGCGCCGAGGACGTTCTGGCTACGGCGGGCCGCCGCCTGCGCGGTGATGTACTCGTAGCTGATGAAGCGGGTCAGGTAGTTGCCGGGACGGCTGCCTTCCTTGATGTAGGCGGTCACCGCGCCGACCCGCGGATCGGCCAGGTGCCTGGTCATCATGCGCAGCGAGGGCGGCTCGTAGATCACGTCGGCGTCCATGATCAGCAGGGCCTGCATCCAGTCGTCGGCCAGGATGACCTCGAGTCCGGCGTTGAGCGTGTGCGCCTTCCCCTGACCGCCGTTTTCCCGCCGGATGTGCACGACGTTGCCGGGATACTCGTCCGCCTTGGCCCGTACGACGTCCGGGGTGGCGTCGGTGCTGGCGTCGTCCACCACGTAGATCCGCAATGACTCACGCGGGTAGTCGAGCAGCATCAGCCGGTCGATGGACGCACCGATGACGGCCGCCTCGTTCCAGGCCGGGATGAGAACGGCCGTGCGCGGGAACCACGGCTCGCAGTTCGCGTAGTGGTTACGCCGCCAGTGCACCGCGATCAGCAGGAACTGGTAGCTGGCGGCCAGTTCGGGAATCACGCCCGCCATCACCAGCACTATGAGGAGCCAGTCGCCGCCCAGGATGAAGTCGTGCAGCACGTGTTCAGTTTCCGGCCCGGGCCACGTTCCCGGCCGTTTCGCTGACCGTGGCTGCCACTGAGTCGTAGCGGCCGATGTCCCGGCAGTGGTGGCTGTCGCTGCCGGCTACCAGCGGCACCCCGGCTGCGGCCAGGGCCGCCACCGTGCGCGGCGACGGGCAACACCACTTCTCGTTCACCTCGATCAGCGCCCCCGACCGGGCGATCCGCCAGGCCAGCTCGGTCAGGATCGGGTCGGGTACCGCGGACTCACTCAGCCCGATCTTGGGTAGCACACTGAACAGGTGGGCCAGCAACGGCCGGCGGGGACACCGAGCGGGGGAGATCGCGTTCGCCGTAGCCCGGCACAGGTCCTCGATCGCCTGCGCCGCCGTCGTGGTGCCGCTCTTTATGGCATGGAAAACGTCATCGGGATGCAGTGGCCCGGCCGCTGCCGGGAACCGGTGATCGGCGACCAGGACCAGGTCGACGCCGTCGTCCAGGTCGAGCGGGAGGTCGAGGTGGCCGGCCGTGTCGAGGATCTTGGCCTCCACCCCGGCCAGCACCCGGAGCCCCGGCCGTCCCCGGTAGGGGGCGACCGCGGCGGTGAACTCCGGCACCCAGGCGGTGTCCTGACGCACGTGGTCGACCAGGCACAGCGTGTGCAGGCCGCGCTCGCGGGCGCTGGCCACGTTCTCGGCCAGCGTGCTGGCGCCGTCTGACCAGGTGGAATGGACGTGGAAGTCCTCGTCCAGCTCGACCCGGGCGGTCATCCGGTGACCAGCTGCAGTCCGGCCACGGCCGCCGGGTCGACGAAGCATTCGTCCAGGTAGCGGACCACCGCCAGCTCGCGGAAGTCCAGGTGGGCCGGGAGCTGGCCGCCGAGCAGGGCGTGCAGCGCCAGCCGCGGCATGTCGACGCCGCTGGCGATGGTCAGCCCCAGGGTGCCGGGGATCCGCGGGTTGACCTCGAGCAGGGCCGGGCTGCCGTCCCGGTCCCGCTTGCACTGGACGTTGGCCACGAACGTGACCCCGGTGGCCTGGGCCACGGCCCGGCCGAAATACTCCACTTCCGGGTCGTGCACGGTGCGCCCGCCGACCGACACGCCCGAGTCGACCCGGGCCCGGATCCGCGGCACGCTGGCGATCACGTGCCCGTTGGTGTCGGCCAGCACGTCGACCGAGTACTCCTCGCCGGGCAGGAAGTCCTGCACGATCAGGGCCGGGGAGCGGTCGAGGGCGGCCAGTTCGGCGGCCGAGCCGACGATCCGGATGCCCCGCGACCCGCTGCCGGTCCGCGGCTTGACCACCACCGGGTAGGTCCAGGTCTCCGGGTCGACGGCAGCCTCGAACAGCTCGGTGCGCGGTATGCGGACCACGCCGGCGCAGTGGGTGGCCAGGGTGAACTTGTCCAGGATGATGTCGAGCGCTTCGGCCTCGGCCAGCAGCAGCCTGATCCCGGCCGCGGTGAACTTGTCCCGCGCCCGCGCCAGTGGCCGCAGCTCGGCGTCCACGGTGGGCAGCACCACATCCACGCCGAGTGCCTCGCACCGGGTCAGCAGGGTGTCCACGAAATCCGCCGCGGCCCCGGCCGGGATCAGCGTCCGGTTCCCGGGCGGCACCAGGTACAGGCCCGCCGCCCACGGGTCCATGTCCGCGGCCAGCAGTTCCACCGACGGCTCGGCTCGCAGCGATTTCATCGCCGCGATCGCCGCCGGGCCACCCGCCCCGGTGACCAGGATCCGCAGCGGCTGGCCGGGCGCGCGCCCGGGCCGCGGGGCGCTCACCGCTGCCCCGGCACGAATGCGAGCGGCGGGTCGGCGGCGACCTGTCTGGGCCGCCCGAGGGGGCCGCCGGTCCGGTCCCGGATCGCCTCGAACGGCTCCGCGTACCGGCCTGCGCAGTACCGGGACCAGTACCGCGCGGTCGAGGAGATCAGGCCGGGGTCCAGGTAGTCACGCACTCCGGTCTGCGACCCGAACACGTCGATGGCCTTCAGTTTCCGCTCGACGTACTCGTCGATCGGCACGAAGTGGGTGGGCCGGAAGTCCACCGTGGCCGACGGGGACTGGAAGCAGAACACCCGGCCGACGCGGCGGCAGGCCACCATCGCCGCCCGGTGCACGTTCCGGTGATCCTGGTGCACGTCGTGCACGGAGTGCGTGTACACGACGGTCGGCTGGACCTCGGTGATCACCCGGTCGATGCCACTGATCGTCGGGTCACCCTCCGGGATCCGGGTGTCGTCCAGGTCGTCCAGGAACAACTGAGCGCCGATCACGCCGGCCGCCTCCTCCGATTCGCGAGCGCGCATGCGCTGGTCGCCGCCGCGGGACCCGCGGGACATGGTCAAGATGGCCACCCGGTCACCCGCTGCTTGGTGAGCGGCCAGCGTGCCCGCCGCGCCGATCTCCACGTCGTCCGGATGAGCCCCGATGGCCAGCACGGTCTCCCGGCCCGCCGCCCGGGCCGCCCGCCCGGCCTCGACCAGCTCGGTCGCCTTGGCCACCAGCAGCTCGGCGGAGATCGGCTTCTCCAGGAACTCGGCCGCCGCGCTGCGCAGCGCGGTGACCGCGTAATCGACCGAGGCGTGGCCGGTCAGCACCGCCACCGGCAGGTCCGGCACCAGCGCGTGGACGCGTTCCAGCAGTTCGAGCCCGGTCATCCCAGGCAGTTCGATGTCGGTCAGCAGTAGATCCCAGCTCTGCGCCTCTATCCGGCGCAGCCCGGCCGCGGCGTCCGGTTCGTGCACCACCTCGAAGCCGCCCCGCGTGCGCAGCACCCGGCTGAGGTACCCGCCCAGCGCCGGGTCGTCGTCGATCAGCAGGATCCGCCCGCGTGGACGGTCTGGTTCACTGGCTTCCATTCGGCCCCCCGGCCCGAGTCAGCCCCGTTGGTCGATACAACGAGTAGTTGTGTGACCACAATTTGTCTATTTGCCAAGATAGCAGCGCCGGGCTTGACCCTCCAGTTAGGGGAGGCCTGAGTCTGGGCTCATGACCAAAGCCACTTCGCTGAGCATCGACCTGACCGGCCAGCGGGCCCTCGTCACCGGCGGCACCCGGGGCATCGGCCAGGCCGTCACCACCCGGCTGGCCGCCGCCGGCGCCACCGTCCTCACCACCGCCCGGTCGGCCCCGGAGTCGCCGGACCCAGCGGTCGGCTTCGTGCAGGCCGACGTCAGTACGGCCGCGGGCGCGGAGACCATCGCCAGCGCCGCCCTCGACCGGCTCGGCGGCGTCGACCTGCTGGTGCATAACGCCGGGGCATCGTTCTCGAAGCCCGGCGGCACACTGGCGCTGACCGACGACGACTGGCTGCTGACGCTGAACACCAACCTGCTGGCCGCCGTCCGGCTGGACCGGTTGCTGCTGCCGGCCATGACCGAGCGCGGCCACGGCGTCATCGTGCACACCTCGTCGGTCCAGTGGCGCCGCCCGAGCGCGACCTCGCCCGCCTACGCGGCCGCCAAGGCGGCGCTGACCAACTACAGCAAGGAGCTGGCGACCGAGTTCGGCCCGCACGGCATCCGGGTCAACACGATCGTGCCCGGCTACATCGAGACCAGCGGCGCCCGCCAGCGGATCGACCGGATCGCGGCCGCCCGCGGCCTGGACCCCGGGGCCGCCCGCCAGGCCCTGATCGACGACATCGGCGGCATCCCGCTCGGCCGCCCCGGCCACCCCGAGGAGGTCGCCAACCTGGTCTGTTTCCTGGCCTCGCCGCTCGCCTCCTACGTCACCGGCGCCCAGCTCTACGCCGACGGCGGCAACCTCCCGGTCATCTGACCCGCTCAGCGTCCAGCCGGCCATCCGACCTGCTCAGCGTCCAGCCGGTCGTCTGGCCCGCTCAGAGTCCAGTAGAGCTATCAATAGCCTCGCGTAGCAGATCGGCTTGGCCGTTGTGGCGGGCGTACTCCTCGACCAGGTGCTGCCACATCCAGCGAACCGAGGTCGGCTGCGCCCGGAACACGATCGTCTCGTCCAGCCCCAGATCCGCCAGCGCGGCGTCGACCGGCCCGGACTCGGCCCGGTAGATCTCATAATCCTGCTCGGCCCGCCCGGCGCTGGCCTCCAGGAAGTCCGCGTCGGGCAGGTCGGCCCGGTAGTACAGGTCAGGGACCGGCTCACGATGGAAGTACTGCCGGACCCAGCCCCGCTCGGTGTCGCTCATGTGCCGCACCAGCCCGATCAGCGACAGCGCCGACGGCGGCACGCTGCGCCGGGCCAGCTGGGTTGCGTCCAGGCCCGCGCACTTGCGCAGCAGGGTGGACCGGTGCCAGCCCAGCCAGTCCTGCAGCATCGCCCGCTCCGACTGATTCCGGCCGGCCGGATAGTCCTCCGACCGCTCAACTTCCGGTGCAACCCAAACCACGTCGGCAGCTTAGGCGCGGAGGAGCCGGGCGTCAGCTCTCCAGGCCTGGCCAAGGTAACTTTCCCGGGTAAGAGGGGCAGCGGCTGAATGGGGGAAAGGGTGTGCTGCTCGATGGCTAATAATCGAACCTAAAATCCAACTCTGACCGGCTTCCATCACAGTAGACCATGCAGCGAGGAAGGTCCGGGCGGCGGGAGCCGGCGGTGAGCGCCGCCGCAGTTGTCCCGGCGCGCCCGCCAGGCACGGAAACAACAGCGACCAGGGCGGCCCGCCTGCCCAGCCGGCCCGCGGACCCCCGGGACCTGGCAAGTGGCCAGCAGTCGCGGCATCCTGTCCGGGTCACGGCGGATGGCGCCTGCCCGGCTTGCAGCGGGCCGGCCCGCGCCGCCGGGCAGGTGCTGATCTGTTACGCGGCCCGGGAAACCGAGACGTTTTCCGCGGTTTGAACCATGCCGGATGCGGGTCAGGTCGCCTGAGCCGGCGAGACCGCCGCCAGGGCCGCGAAGCCGGCTGCCGACCTCGCCCGGACCGGCCATGACCTTGGGGTGTCGGCCCTCCAGCCGGGTGCCCCCATGACCGGAGCGGCGATGGCGCTGGCGATCGATGTTTCCTGGGCCTGCGTCGGTGACCTATTTGGCGTCGGTGACTACGGCGATCTGGCGGATGAAGGTGTCTTCCGCGGCGGAGTGGAGGAGGAAGTCAGCGACGTTTGCGCGAGAGGTTGAGGGATAAATCGGCAATTTCGTGACGTCCTCGAGCGAGACGGCGTTGTAGCGGGTGCTGTCACCGTTGTTCAGTGCTCCGGGGTATTCGAGGGTCCATTTCAGGTCGCTGGCCCTCAAGAGCACTTCCGAGGCGGCCTTGTCTGCGTAGGTTTTCCGGAGCACGGTCCGGAATATGGGGCTTACGAGGAATGAGGCTTTGGCGAGGGAGTCGCCGACTCCGAACGCGGACACGATGACGAAGCGGTCAAGGCCTGATGTTTTCGCGGATGCGATGACCGCGCGGACGGTGTCGGTGATCAGCGTTGGGGTCTGGCGGGCGCTTTTCACTCCGAGCGTGCTGATGATCGCGTCGTGGCCTCGGGCTGCTGAGGCGATCACGGTGGCATCGGTGACGTCGCCGCTGAGGATTCGAGTGCGCGGGTCAACGGTGGCGTCGGCCCGCCGGACGAGGGCAGTGACCTGGTGTCCCTGGTCGAGTGCCTTCTTGTTGAAGAGGACGCCGGTGCGCCCGGTTGCTCCGAGGAGAAGAAACTTCACGATACTTCGCTTTCTATTGATGAATGAATGGGCGTGCTGCTGTAGCAGCTGAGCGGCAGGGACCCGGTTCCCGCCCATGCCGTGTCGGGCGCCCTCGGCCTCTGCCGTTGGTGGCGGCCTGCGCAGCAACGGTCCGGTTCGTCTGGGCTCTGTGCACTGCGGCAACCAGCCGCCCATCACCGGAACATCGTCAGGATCATTAACTAAATTAGTCAGAAAAACTGACTATGTCAAGGTGGAGTCGAAACCTGCTGGCGCCCGCCGGCCCCGGCGGCTCGGGGGCACCGGGGAATCGGGGGCGGACGGCTCGGTGCGGCCGGGTCTACCGCGCGTAGGGGTCGGTGATCTCGCGGAGCTGATCCAGGATCTGGTGCAACAACGTGAAGTTGCGGGTGCCCAGATAGGCCTTCCACTCCGAGAAGATCTCGTCGCGTGTCGCGGTGGCTACCTCGACCGCCCGCTGGCCACGTTGCTCGATCACGATCAACCGGGCGCGGCCATCCGCGGGGTCGGGGACCCGGCGGACATAGCCCAGGCGTTCCAGTTGATCGACCAGCACGCTGGCGCTCTGCTTGGTCATTTGTGCCTGCTCAGCGAGATCCGTGAGGCGCGAACCGTCCGGGGCGACGCGCTGGAACACCCGGCACTGGGCGAGAGTCCAGTCGTCGAACCCGGCATCCTGCAGGGCCCGGAAAATCCGGTCCTCGGTGTACCGGTACGGGATGAACAACGACACCCCTAGATCAACCCGCTGCTCGTCGTCCATGCCGGCTCCCAGTTCCATCGCCCGCCTGATCCCGCGAGGTCCACACCGTACGCCAACGCCGCCGACTCGACCGCGGCGGCGCGTGCGCAGCGCTGCGCACGCTGCGTTCCGGCATGCGCCACCTGCTCCTCGGCGACCTCGTACCTGCCGCTGTTCCCATCGGTACTGATGTATGACTATAGGAGTAATGAAAGCTGACTAGTATGAATGGTGGCTCCGATGGAGGGGCGGGCGGTGCGACCCGAGGACTGCGCCACGAACACTCGGAGGCGGCCAGCTGGGCGGCCCGCCGCTGGACGCGGTCCGCGGTGAGGTCGAGTTGACCGTACTGCGCCCCCCGACTTTCGGCAGCCTGCGGGAGGCGGTGCGGCAGACAGCTGGTGCCGACAGCCCGTTCCACGTAGTGCACTTCGGCGGCCGCGGCGCGATGCCGCGCTCAGCGTCGGGCGCGAAGAGGTGCTCGTGTTCGAGATGCCCGTGTGTAGGCCGGACCCGGCGGCCATTCCGCACCGCCGGCCAGCTCTGTCAGCCCGGTACGGGCGAGGCTGGGCAGGTGCGCAATAACCACCGCAGGGAGCGGACCTGGATCAGCTCGGTTGCTGTGGCGGCAGCAAGGCGGCGATGAAGCCGGCTGCCATGGCGTGGGACCATCAGTTGTTCTTGGTGATAACTGTCATCACCCCGGCGAGGGCAGCAAGGCCGATCAGGACGGCGCCCGAGCGTGCGAGCTGACACGGCCGGTCCCCGCCGCCGCGGGCGGCCCGGATGATCATGGCGGGCGCGGCGACCAGGCCGATCGCGACCACGGCGTGGAGCCCGAGCAGCAACGGTGCTGACGGCGTGAGCAGCCCTGGTGGTCTTCAACGGCCGACCGATCAGGTTGACCGCCATCCCAAGCAGAGCCCGGGTGAAGTTACCATCGCCCGGCCGGCCGGCCGGCCGCTCCCGCTCCCGCTCCCGCTCCCGCGCCGCTCCCGCTCCCCGGCCGCACCGCTCCCGCTCCCGCCCGAGCGTTCGCGCCTCATCGCGCCCAGCGTTCATACGCTGTTCGATCCGTTTTATTCGCGCGTCCGTACCGCCCTTTAAACCAATAAAAGACTCATCTAGGAACATAAGTCACCAGGAACGGGAGTAGCGATGGACGGTCAGGACAAGCGGGGGCCGGACCGGCGGGCGTTCCTGCGCAACGCCGGGCTGGCCGGGGCGGGCGCGGCCGCGCTGAGCACGATGGGAGCCGGGGCGGCGGCGGCCGCGACCAATGCGCCGGCCCAGCCGGCCGCGCCGGCGGGCGGCGGGCGGTGGAGCCCGGACTCCGGCAGCCTGCAGTTCACGCTGGCGGTGATGCCCGACACCCAGTTCCTGTACTGGGGCGAGCAGGGCAGCGTCAGTCCGGCCCCGCAGGAGGCCTCGTTCCGCTGGATCATCGAGCAGAGCGGCGACGCCGGCGGGGACAACATCGTGTTCCTGGCTCACCTCGGCGACCTGACCGAGGACGGCGCCGCCTCCTCGTTCCAGCACGTGGACCCGGTGTTCAAGATCCTCGACCAGGCCGGGGTGGCCTACAGCGTGCTGGCCGGCAACCACGACGTGAACTCCGGCACCGACGACCAGCGTGGGCCGACCCCGTACCTGAACACGATGGGACCGCAGCGGTTCCGCAACTCGCCGACGTTCATCGGGGCCACCCCGGACGGCTACAACACCGCTCACATCTTCAGAGCGGCGGGCCGCCAGTGGCTGCTGCTGGCCCTGGACTGGCGCACCTCGGCGGGCGGGTTCACCTGGGCCATCCAGGTCATCAAGGCCCACCCGGCGCTGCCGGTCATCCTCACCACCCACGAGATCGCAGGCTCGACCTACGACGACAACGTCTACCCGTACGCGTCCGGCGACCCGGAGAACGACGCCGAGCTGTCCAGCTATGGGCAGACGGTCTGGGACAGCCTGGTCAAGGACAACGACCAGGTCTTCCTCACCCTGAACGGGCACTACTGGCCGCCCGGCCGTGTCACCATGCCGAACGCGGCCGGCCACGACGTCTACGTGCACATCACCAACTACCAGAACCGCTACTACGGCGGCGGCGCGATGATCCGGCTCTACCACTTCGACCTGGAGCGCAACAGCATCGACGTGGAGACGCTGGCCCCCTGGATCCTGGCTCAGCCCCCGGAGCAGCGCAACGTGCTGGCCGCCCAGGAGGCCCGGCTGACCACGCCGGTCGACTACTTCTCGGTGCCGATCGACTTCGAAGCGCGGTTCGCCGGGTTCGCGCCGGTCGCCGCCCGGCCGCCCCGCCCGGCCCGGCAGGTCGTCATCCCCGGCACGCTGGCCTACTGGCGGTTCGACGGTGGCGGGGCCGACGGCAGCCCGGTCACCGCCAGCCAGCCGGTCAAGGACCAGTCCGGGCACGGCAACGACCTGAGCCAGCTGGAATCGGTCGCGGGGACCGCCGCCACCGCGCTGACCTGGTCCAGTGACCATCACCCGGACCAGCCCGGGCACGGCAGCCTGTACTTCCAGGGCGGCCAGAACCCGCTGCACGGCGCCTGGCTGGAGACCGCGGCCAAGGCCCCGCTCAACTCCGAGACGTTCGCCTCCGGCTACACCATCGAGGCGTTCGTCAAGATCCCGACCAGCTGGGACAGCAGCAACAACTCGTGGATGGCGGTGCTGTCGCGCTGGGGCGAGAGCGGCGCGGCGGGCAAGACCGGCGGCGACCCGCAGGAGCCGATCGCCACGTTCAGCTTCTCGGGTGACCGCGAGCCGCAGTGGAACGTCTACCCGCCGGCCGCCAACGCGCCCACCACCAACTGGGGCCAGGGCCTGCCCGAGGACACCTGGTGGCACCTGGCGGTGGTCAACGACGGGAAGCACACCGTCATGTACGTCGAGGGCTGCCCGACCGTGGACAATCCCTCGCTGATCACGTCGGCCGGCATCACCCAGCTCGGCCTGCCCTGGGCGCTCGGCGGCTACGAGTACGGGGGCGCCGCCAACCAGGTGTTCTACGGGTACGTGGGGGACGTCCGCATCGCCAACCGGCCGCTCAAGGTCAGCGAATTCATGATCGGCAAGTAAGCCGGCCCAGGTGGCCCGCCCCGACACCCCCCGGGACGGGCCACCGCTGCCTGCAGCTGGGCGGCCGAGGCGCGGGCCAGCCCGGCTACTGGCTCACTGCGGCGTGATGATGACCTTGAGGGCCTCGTTGGCGGCGGCGTTGCCGAACACGTCGTAGGCCTCGTTGATCTGGGCGAACGTGAACCGGTGGGTGCCCATCTTTTCCGACGGGATGCGGCCGCTGGCCACCATCTTGAGCAGGATCGGGATCGACACCGTGTCGACCAGGCCCATCGTCAGCGTGACGTTCTGGATCCACATCTCCTGCAGCGGCAGCTCGACCGGTACGCCGTGCACGCCGATGTTGGCGATGTGCCCGCCCGGGCGGACCAGCGAGGCCGTGGTCTGCAGGGTCTCGGGGAAGCCGACCGCCTCGATGGCCACGTCGACGCCCTGGCCGTCGGTCATCTCCAGCACCTTCTCGCGGGTACCGGGCCCGCCCTCGACGATGTCGGTCGCGCCGAACTCCAGCGCGGTGCCCAGCCGGAACTTGTTGGTGTCGATCGCGATGACCTTGGAGGCGCCCCACAGGCCGGTGGTCTGGATGGCCGACAGGCCGACCGCCCCGGCCCCGACCACCGCCACCGTGTCGCCCGGCCGTACCTGGCCGGCCAGCACCCCGACCTCGTACCCGGTCGGCAGCGAGTCGGCCAGGAAGATGGCCTGCTCGTTGGTCACGTTTTCCGGCACCTGGTACAGCGAGGTGTCGGCGTAGGGGACCCGGACCGACTCGGCCTGGGTGCCGTCGATCAGGTGGCCGAAGATCCAGCCGATGCCGCCCACGGTCTGGCAGTGCGACGGCATGCCGCGCTGGCAGTAGGCGCAGCGGCCGCACTTGGTGATGGCGGGGACCAGCACCCGGTCGCCGACCGCGAAGGCCTTGACCCCGTCGCCGACCGCGGTGACGGTGCCGACCGCCTCGTGCCCGAGGATGCGCCCCTCGGTCACCGCGGGCACGTCTCCGTGCAGGATGTGCAGGTCGGTCCCGCAGATGGTGGTGGTGTCGACCCGCACCACCGCGTCGGTCGGCTCCTGCACGGCCGGGTCGGCGACGTCGCGCCAATCCTTGCGGCCCGGTCCGGAGTAAACGAGTGCCTTCATCAACGGCCTCCATTGGCAATCTGTCTGGCCTGGATGCCGGTAACGCTAAGCACGGTTCACAAAGCTGGCTGTTTCATAATGAAACGGTGTATACGAAAGAATCCGGGGAGTATATGGTCGGGCGCGGTGGCCTACCGCCACCGCGCCCGCCAATTCGGTTTTTACGGTCCGGCTACCAGCCGACCGCGACCACCATGTACTGCGGGTTGCTGACCGAGATGTCGGAGGACTGCCCGGCATCATCGTCGTACGGGAAGCCGTACTGCAGCCCGTTGATCGCGTTCTGGTGCCAGAACTGGGCGTAGTAGTTGGCCGGGGCCGCCTGGTAGAAGTTGGCCGGGTTGGACTGGTCGGCGGCCGGCAGCTGGGCGACGTGCCGGTTCAGGCCCGCGCACAGGGTCGGGTTGGCCGACAGCGTCCCCCCGCAGCCGAAGATCTGCGCGGTCGAGTCGCTGCTGTCGCCGTTGGCGGCGGCGTAGCTGGTGAAGTAGCTGGCGTAGGCGCCGCCGGCCTGGAACGCGGGGTCGTTACCGGGCGACGGGATGCCGTAGGGCGCGTTGTCGGTGGCCAGCTCCTTGAATTCGGCCGGCACCGAGTTCTCGAACCGCTGGAAGGTGGCCGTGCGGCTTTCGGAGAAGGTGGCGTAGTTTTCGCCGACTTCCTGGTTGGAGCCGTCCTTTCCGTGCAGCAGCAGCGCCAGTTTCAGGCCGAAACGGTCGACCCGGGTGGTGTCCACATTGATCGAGGAGGCGCCCACGGTGAACTCGATGAAGTCGTAATAGGGCGCGTTGGGGGAGCCGAGGTAGAAGTACATCCGGCCCGCCGAGTTGGCCGGCATGTCGATGTACGGCTGCTGGGCGATCGACTCTTCCTGGCCGTTGAAGCTCCAGTAGACCTGGCTGTCCGGGTACTGGCCGTTGGTCTGGTTGACGATCGCGACCTCGAGCACGTGGCTGGCGGCCGGGATCGCGCTGGTGTTACCCCAGAACGAGGCCGGTGGCGCCCCCGAGCCCGTGGTGCCGCCACCCCCGCCGGTCGTCCCGCCGGTGGTGGTGTAGACCCCGAACTCCCACAGGCTGTAGCCGTACTGGGTGGCGCGGGCGGTCCCGTACATGCGCACGTAGCGGCCGGTGCCGCTCACGCTCAGGGTCTGGGTGCCGCCGGTCCCGGTGGTGGTCGAGTAGATCGTGGTCCAGTTGGTGCCGTCGGCCGACGTCTGGATCTGGAACGCGGTCGCGTAGGCGGCCTCCCAGTCCAGCGTGACCTCGCAGATCGTCTGGGACGCGCCCAGGTCGACCTCCAGCCACTGCGGGTCCGACCAGGCGCTCGACCAGCGGGTGCTGGTGTTGCCGTCGAAGGCGTCGGAGGCCGGGTAGGCCGAGCTCTCGGTCGAGGAGGCGGTGGCCGGATGGTTCAGGGCCGCGTCGGTCGTGTTGCAGTTGGTGCTGGTGTTCCCGGAGGTGCCGTACACCTGGAATTCCCACAGGCTGTAGCCGTACTGGGTGGCCCGGGCGGTCCCGTACATCCGGATGTAGCGGCCGGTGCCGGACAGGTTGAGCGTCTGCACCCCGCCGGTGCCGCTGGTGGTCGAGTAGATCGTGGTCCAGTTGCTGTTGTCGGCCGACGTCTGGATCTGGAACGCCTTGGCGTAGGCGGCCTCCCAGTTCAGCACCACCTGGCTGATCGTCGAGCTGGCGCCGAGGTCGACCTCCAGCCACTGCGGGTCCGACCAGGCGCTCGACCAGCGGGTGCTGGTGTTCCCGTCCACCGCCGCCGAGGCCGGGAACGAGGAATTCTCCACCGACGAGGCGGTCGCGGTCTTACCCTGCGAGAGCAACGTCGTGGTGGCGGCGGCGTCCTTCAGCTGTTGGGGCCGGGCGGCCTGGCTGGCGCAGCCGCTGGCCACCAGGGCCAGTGCGAGCGCGACGGCACTCACGGCGGCCAGTCGCCAGCGCTTCCAGCGACGGACGAGCGGGATCGGCTTCATCGGCAGTCCTTCCATGCCAGGCCGGCCGCCCCGCCACCAGCCGACCAACCAAAACACCGTTTATTAAGGTCTTAATTTTTCTCGTAACGTAACGGTGGAGGGTGGGCGCGTCAAGGCGAATGGCGTGAATACTTGTTGGTTCGTGTTGGCTGGGGGAGGGGGTTGCCCTCCGGCGGGCACTTCCGGCTCCGGGATGGGGGCATCGCGCGTGGCGCGCGTCCACGGCACCCTCGCGTCCCGCGCGCCTCACCAGCATCACAAGACTCCTGGCAAGCGGCCGGCCCGAACGCGGTCAGGAATCCTTGAGGAAACGGCTATCGAAAGCAGAGGAGTCAGGATTTATAGTCATTCCAAGTGTCGAACCGAGCGGGTTACGGCACCGTTATAGCTGGTGAGTTTGGCCAACGTCGGAAGGGTAAGACGGAGCCGTGCGACGCAGCGGAAGGCTTCAGACTCTGAAGCCGGGGACGCCCCAGTTCACGTTCGTGATGGGGCTGGTGTTCCTGGCGGCGGGGCTGCTCGAGCTGATCGGGGTGGTGTACGGCGCGCCCCGGTGGGGCTGGATCGCGGTGGCGATCTGGCTGGCGGGCGGCGGCGCCCTGGTCGCCCTGGCCACCGTGCAGCTGCACCGGCGCCCGGTCGCCCGCATTCCCCTCTGAGCCGGGACCAGCGAGGGCCGCCCGGGCTGGCTCGTAAACTGCTCGGGTGATCGACGCGGTCGTCTTCGACGTGGGTGAGACGCTCATCGACGAGACCCGTCAGCACGGTGCCTGGGCCGACTGGATCGGGGTGCCCCGGCACACGTTCTCGGCCATGTTCGGCGCCATGGTGGCCACCGGCCGCGAGTTCCGCGACGTGTTCGGCCAGTTTCAGCCGGGCTTCGACCTGGCCACCGAACGGCAGCGGCGAGCTGCGGGCGGGGACCACGACACGTTCGGTGAAGCCGACCTGTACCCGGACACCCGGCCCTGCCTGACCGCGCTGCACGACCAGGGCATCTGGGTCGGGATCGCCGGGAACCAGCCGTCGGTCGCCGGTGACCTGCTGCGGGCCATGGACCTGCCGGTCGACCTGATCGCCACCTCCCAGGACTGGGGGGTGAACAAGCCCGACCCGGCCTTCTTCGCGGCGATGGTGGCGGCGGTGCCGTTCCCGCCCGAGCGGATCGCCTACGTCGGTGACCGAATCGACAACGACATGAAGCCGGCCCGGGCGGCCGGCCTGCGCACGATCTACCTGCGCCGCGGGCCCTGGGGGTACATCTGGGCCCAGCACCCCGACCTGGCCGGAGCGGCCGACTGGCAGGTCGGGTCGCTGACCGAGATCCCGCCGCTGATCGCCGCCGCCAACCAGAACGCCAACCAGGGCTGAGCCGCAGCTAGGCGCTGGCTCCGGGCTCACCCTCCCCGCCAGGCCCGCTACCCTCGCCGGGCGCGGAGCCGGCCCCGCCGTTCGACAGGCCCTCGTCCGGGTCGATGCCGTGCCGCTGGAGCAGCGCCCGCAGCCGCCCGATCTCCTGCCGCAGCGGCTCGTCGCGCGCCTGCCGGACCTCACCGCCGAGGTCGTCCGGCTCACCGCCCGGGGCGCCCGGCTGGTCGCGGGCGGCGGCCACCCGGCGCGCCGCCCCCTGCTCCGCCCGTGCGTCTGTCTGCCGCCGCACCACCTGAGCGCGGGCGTCGTCGATGGTGACGCCGAGCTCGCGCAGGGCGTCGGCGGCCGGGTTGTCCTCCTGGCGGATCAGGCCGAGCAGGATGTGCTCGGTGCCGATGTAACGGTCGCTCAGCTGCAGCGACTCGCGCAGCGACAGCTCGAGCGTCTGCTTGGCCGCCGGGGTGAACGGGATGTGCCCGGCCGGCGGCTCCCGGTCGGTGTTGGCGACCAGGTTGAGCTGCTCGCGCACCCGGGCCTCGGTGATCCCCTGGTCGGCCAGCACCAGGAAGCCGAGGCCGCGGCTGTCGTCCATCAGGGCCAGCAGGATGTGCTCGGGACCGATGTAGTCGTGGCGCAGCGCGCGGGACTCCTCCTGGGCCTGCACGATCGTCTTCCGCGCGCGATCGGTGAACCTCTCGAACATGCGGTGCCACCTTCCCCCGGCATTGCTCGGACGGGCGGGCGCTTACGACGATACGCCCGGCCGGCCACTGCGGGTGCCCCGCCCGCGCAGGCCCGAACCGGCCGCCGCCACCGCCGCCAGCGCGCCCGCGACCGCCTCGGCCGCCCAGGCGTGGTGGTAGCCGGCCAGCGTGGGCCGGGCCCCGGTGCCGACCGCGACCACCACCACCGCCACCCCCACCGCGCTGCCGACCTGCCGGGCCATGTTGAGCACGGCGCTGCCGGTGGTGGCCCGGTCCGGCGGCAGCGTCCCGGCCGCCGCGAACAGCGGCGCCTGGGTCAGCCCGGCCGAGACCCCGCCGACCACCATCCCCGGCAGGATCTCGGTCAGGTAGGACGGGTGCACGGTGGTCAGCGACAGCCAGATGAGGGCGGCGATGGCCATGCAGGCGGTGCCCACCACCGCCGGCCACACCCGGCCGAACCGCTGGGCCAGCCGCCCGGCGTTGACCGCGAACACCGCCGCCGTGGCCGGCCCGGGCAATATCGCCAGCCCGGCCCGGACCGCGCTGTAGTGCCACTCGTCCTGCAGGAACAGCGTGCCGTTGAGCAGGAAGATCGCGAACCCGACGAAGAACAGGAACAGCGCGATCGTCGCGAACGTGAACGGCTGGCTGCGGAAAAGCCCCTTCTCGATCAGCGCGTACGGGTGCCGCACGGTCCGCAGCACGGTGAGGGCGACGGCGGCGGCCGCGACCGCCAGCAGGCCGAGGGTGCGGGTGCTGCTCCAGCCCCAGTCCGGTCCCTCCACGGTGGCCAGCACCAGCAGGCTGACCGCGGCCAGCAGCAGCACCGCCGAGATCCCGTCCGGCAGCCGGGTCCCCTTGGCCGCCCGCACCTCGGGCAGCAGCCGCCAGCCCGCGATCAGCGTGGCCACCCCGATCGGCACGTTGATGACGAAGATCCAGCGCCAGCTGACCTCGACCAGCAGGCCGCCGACGGGCGGGCCGGACGACCCGGCCACCGCCGCCACCCCGGCCCAGATGCCGACCACGGTGGCGTGCTGCCGCTTGGGGAACGACGGGTAGAGCAGGCCCAGCGAAGTCGGGACGATCATGGCGGCGCCGACCGCCTGCAGCGCCCGGGCCGCGACCAGCACCCCCAGCGACGGGGCGGCCGCGCAGGCGGCCGAGGCGAGCGTGAACACGGCCACGCCGATCAGCAGGAACCGCCGCCGGCCGAAGTGGTCGGCCAGCCGCCCGGCCGGCACCAGCAGGGCCGCGAACACGATCGCGTAGGCGTTCAGCACCCAGGACAGCCCGTTCAGGCTGCCGCCGAACGAGCGGCCGATGGCGGGCACCGCGATGTTCACGATGAACAGGTCAAGCTGGGCCATGAACGCCACCGCGGCCAGCACCGCCAGGATGCGCCAGCGGTTCGGGTGTCCCTGGTCCTCGACGGCGGGCGGCGGGCCGGCCGCGAGGTTGTCCGCGGTCGTCGTCATGGCGGCGACTCCTGAGGGCTTAGTTCAATGACCGTACCGAGGATGACTGTACTGTCCCCATCGCAGTTCGGTCAATGAACTATCGGAGCTATGCTGGCGGCATGCCACTGGGGAAGGACTACACCGGGCAGTACTGTTCGCTGGCCCGGGCGCTCGAGGTGGTGGGCGAGCGCTGGACGCTGCTGATCTTGCGGGACGCCTTCTTCGGGGTCCGCCGGTTCGGCGACTTCGCCGCCCACCTGGGCGTACCCCGGGCGGTACTGTCCGACCGGCTCGGATCGCTGACCGCGGCCGGCGTGCTGACCGGCGCCCCCGGCCGTCACGGGCACACCGAATACGTGCTGACCAGCAAGGGTCTCGAGCTCTGGCCGGTCATCCGCACGCTGCTGGACTGGGGCGACGAGCACTACTCGGCGGCCGGGCCGCGCCGGGTGTTCCGGCACGGGGCCGACGACGCGCCGGTGACCACCGGCGGGGTCTGCACCGGCTGCGGCCAGGACGTCCCGGTCACCGACCTGGTGGTGGCGCCCGGACCGGGGCTGGCCGAGACCGGCGCGACCGACCCGGTGACCACCGCGCTGGCCACCCCGCACCGGATGCTGGCCCCGCTGCACGCCTGACGAGCCGACCGTGCTGGCGGCGATCGCTTTAGCCGGGCTACCAGGTCTGTTCGGCCGCGCGGACCAGGACCTCGTTGACGGCGACCCGGCGGTCGCGGGTCACGATCCAGGCCACCACGTCGGCGATGTCGTCCGGGTGCAGCGGCTCGATCGCGGCCGTCTGAGCCTCGGCCGCCAGCCGCCGGGCCGTGGCCCGGCCGATCCCGCTGCTCGCCCCGGTCACCAACGCGACCGTCCCGTCCAGTGCCGCCATCGACCTGCCTTCTCCGCTCGTGCCGCCCGCGCCAAAGCCCAGCCCTGCCCCGGCCGAGCCTAGGGCCTGTTTCATAAGTCCTGGCGGAGCCATTCGTTGATGGCGGCGATGTGGGCGGTGGCTTCATAGCGGACGGCGAGTTTGATGCCCCTATGGATGTCAAGCGGTCGAT
>Ga0213875_10000884_pt1 | contig 21998 bp, 18 predicted proteins | sample BarmaccomBMRX_R8_FD_160105 | JGI IMG/M metagenome (GOLD analysis project Ga0213875, IMG submission 160105) | Root-associated microbial communities from Barbacenia macrantha in rupestrian grasslands, the National Park of Serra do Cipo, Brazil - RX_R8 | ecosystem: Host-associated > Plants > Roots... | reverse complement strand
AGGTCATGTCGGCCATCGAGACTTGCCGCACCGCCATCATGGGCGGGCACGTCGAGGCCTGCACCGACTGCGGGCACCGGCGGGTCGCCTACAACAGCTTCTCTATCGCGGCCGAGGTCAAGCAGGATTCGATCAACTCATGGGCGTCGCTCCTGGTAATCGATCTTCCAGCTTTGATGTCGCCGCACGGGGCTCTCGCTTCTCTCCGAGGTCGGCACCGGGCCGCCTCATGATGGGGTAAGAAGGATGGAGTGGTTCAATCTGTCGCGCGCCCTTGTCGCTGAAGCGCCAGGATCGGCTGTTATAACGAACTCACCCCATCCATCGTCCCCGTGAGGACATCTTCCTGCCGAGGCAGAACCGATAAATCGTCCGGTCAGCTGTGCCGCGCTCTCATGCCATCGGTGCGCCAACCGCAGCGTTGCTCCAACGAAAGTCGGTACCGTCGACCCACATACGGTGAAGGATAACGGCAAGGCGCCTGGCGAGCGCGACGATGGCGCGGCGCATACCCCGACGCTGTGCGACCCGCATGGCCCAAGCTTTCAACCACGACCATTTCTTGCTGTGGGTGAGCATCGACTGCGCGGCTTCGTAGAGCATCGTGCGTAGCATGTTGTCTCCGCTTTTGGAGACGCCGCCGTCATAGTCTATCTCGCCTGACTGATGCCGCTTCGGAGTCAGACCGGCATGCGCACCGACCGCCCTGGAATGAACGAAGCGGTGCGGTTGATCAACTGAGGCCCGATACGTGAGCGCGACCACCGGGCCAACGCCCGGCACCGTCATGAACCGTCGGCAGACCGGATCATGACGAACCGTATCGAGCACCATCTTGTGGAGGGCGGCGAGTTGCTGGCGCATCACGCGCCGGACGCTCAGCAGCGGCTCGACGATGGCGGCAAGCCTCGGGAAGCCCTCCACCAAGTGACGTATCCGCGCTTCGTAGCCGACCGTGCTGACTACGCCGACCTTCAGCCCAAAGTTGCGGAGCGTACCCCGCATATCGCACTCGATATCCAGCAGCTTGCGCTGAAGGAGCTTCCGGCTCGTTAGCAGCATCCGCCGCTCCTGAGCTGCCAGCGTCTTCACGTGTACCGGCTTGAACAGGCCGACGCGCATCATCTGAGCAATCCCACGAGCGTCATTGCGGTCCGACTTGTTGATTTGTTGTGCGTTCAGCAGCGCCTTCATGTGCCGTGTCTCTACGCATACCATGGGCAGCCCGGTCTCAGACAGGGCGTTCACCAGCCACTGCGACAGCGGGCCGGCTTCGATCCCGACCCTCGTGTAATCGCCGCCGACCGACGTCAGCAGCACGGCAATGTCATCAGGCTCGCTCGGCACCTTGCGCTCACACAAGACCTTGCCAGTATCGTCTACCACGCACACCGACGTCTCCTTCACCGAGACATCCAAACCTACGAACTCTGCCATCGCCGTCACTCCTTCCCTAGATGGGCGAGGTCAGGCTCGACCCCGACATGGTACGTGGAGGGGCTGCAATCTCATCGCTGTCGAGTTGCAGCCGCCGCGATAGACCATCTGCCGCAACCGGCATTGTCCGCGGTGCCAGGGTGCCGCCGCGCGTACCTGGCTCGCCGAGCGCGAGGCCGACCTGCTGCCGGTCGGCTACTTCCACGTCGTCTTTACGCTGCCGGCCGAGGTCGCCGACATCGCGCTCCAGAACAAGGCCGCCGTTTACGGTCTGCTGTTCCAGGCGGCGTCGGAGACGATGACGACCATTGCCGCCGACCCACGTCACCTCGGCGCCCGCATCGGCATCACCGCCGTGCTCCACACCTGGGGCTCGGCGATGACCCACCACCCACATGTCCATATGATCGTGCCGGGCGGCGGCATCGCGCGCGACGGCAGCCGCTGGATCGCATCGCGCCCGGCGTTCCTCCTGCCGGTGCGCGTCCTCGGCAAGCTCTTTCGCCGGCTGTTCCTTGCCCGGCTGATCGCGCTCCACGACGCTGGCCGGATCGGGTTCTTCGGCGCCCATGCGCAGCTCGCCGATCGGCGCGCGTTCCTCCGCCACCTGGCGCCGGTGCGGAAGAAGCGCTGGGTGGTCTACGCCAAGGCGCCGTTCGCCGGCCCCGAGGCGGTGCTCGCCTATCTGTCGCGCTACACTCACCGGGTCGCGATCTCGAACAGCCGTCTCCTCCACTTCGACGAGGCGGGCGTCACCTTCCGCTACAAGGACTATCGCCGCGCCGGCCCCGAGCGGCAGCAGGTCATGACGCTCGGCGCAGATGAGTTCATCCGCCGCTTCCTGCTCCACGTCCTGCCGAAGGGATTCCACCGCATCCGCCACTACGGCCTGCTCGCCGGCGCCACCCGCAAGGTCGTGCTCGACCACGCCCGCCAGCTGCTCGGGATGACGACGAGCAGGCCGAGCCGGACGATGTCCGACCGCCATGCCCATGCTGCGGCGGGCGCATGGTCGTCATCGAGACGTTCGAACGCCAGCGTCAGCCCCGCGCGCCGCCGGTGCCTGCGACCGAACCCGGGATGCATGCGCCATGACCCGGCACGGCTCGGTCGCGACAGCCTCGGCAGCGCCTGCGCTCGCGGAGCCGGGATGGCGTGCGCCCATCGTCACCAGCGACGCCGTCGCCCTCATCCAAGTCCCGCCATCAATACCGGCAAGCCCGCTATCTCCGCCCCGATCCGGACGTTCCGCATCGAAGGTCGCCCCCGAACCTGCCGCCTCGCCAAGCTCCGACGCAGCCTCAAACCCGAAAACCCCATAGCGCATCGCTTGTGGCCCGCGGATTCGGGCCTCCACGACTTTCGTACGCCTGCCGGCATCCGAAACTCTTCAGGAAACCGCCCGTCCGCTTACGGATGATCAGACCGCGTAAGCGGACGTTTGTTCATTGCACGCGCAAATGCAGCTACGCGCGCCGTTGGGTTCGTCGCGGCGTCCTCGATCTCATCCAAAATCGAACGTGCAGCTAAGCTGCGTCACGCGCGGTTCGTCGAGCCGGTTAGCTACGGCGATGCCCGTCTACTCGAATTAGCGATCGCGGAGCATGTCGCGGTCGACGATCAAAAGGTTGCTTACGCTCACGTGTCAGGTGACGAGCCGCATCTTCGGCATCAGGCTCGGCGCCGGCGTTTCTGCCTTCGCCAAACGTCCCTCTGCGAAATCAAGAAACGCCCGAACGCGATGGCAAATATAACGTTTTTTGTGGTGGAGCGCGTAGATTGCTTCGTCAGTTCGTGGATTGAAATCCTCTAGGACGAGTACCAAACGTCCGGAGTTGATGGCGGCCCTCGTCTCGAAAGTCGAGAAGCGGCCAATCCCGGCACCGTCGCACGCCAGCGACAGCAGGATCTCCGAATTGTCGGCGACGATCTTCGGCTGGATGTTTAACTGCAGGATCTCGCCATTCTGCATCTGCATCGGCCAGCGGTCAAACGGCGCCTTGATTGAAAAGTTCACGCACCGATGTTCCGCAAGATCGACCGGGGAGCTCGGCGTACCGTGTTTAGCGAGATAGGCGGGTGCGGCGCAGATGACGTGCTGCGACCTGACGATCCGCCGCGCCAAAAGCGAGTCCGAGGCCGTATCAGCGCTGTTGAAAGCGAGATCGATGGCTGGATCGAGTGACTGAAGGGGTGCGCCCGATCCAATGACGAAATCAATGTCTACATTCGGATAGAGCTCGGTGAATTCGGTGACCAACGGAATAATGATCCGCGTCGCGAAGCTGGACGAGCAGAGGATCCTGAGCTGCCCAGAGATATCCGCGCCAGCCGCTGCTTCGTTTTGAGCCTCGAGCTCTGTCATCGCCGTCAAGACGCGCAGCACACCTTCGTGATAGCGCTGTCCTTCGGACGTGAGGGCGACTCGATTGCCATCGTGCCTAAACAGCAACATGCCCAATTTTGACTCGAGTCGGTGAATGAGCTTGCTCACGCCGGATGGCGACAGTGATTTCGCCCTTGCCGTCGCGGAGAAGCTACCGCGGGCAACGACATCAGCGAAAACTTCCATCTCAAAGAGTCTTGCCATTCGAACTCTCCAACATGTAATCAGGGCTAGGTGAGCCGATTACGCTGGATCTTAGTCTGCGTGCATTTCGTTCCGTCCGCCTTCGCTCTTTCTCAGCGCGCGATTTAGCGCGCGATCCCGGTCATGTTCGAAGCTCTTCGAGATTTCCGCGTCCGGGCACATTCCATCGAAGCCATGCGGCGCGCCGGGATACACATGCAACTCGATCGGAACACCGGCATGACTGAGACGCATCGCGTAGTTCACGCACTCATCAAGGAAGAGGTCGAGTGCTCCGGTTGCGATAAACGTTGGGGGCAGCTCAACAAGTTCGGCGACCAGCGACGGAGAGAAGTGGCCCACGCGTTCTTGTGGTATTTCGCTTGAGCCGCGCAAAGACTTCCAGCCAAACTGGTTGTTGCGCCGCGACCAGCCTACGTTGCCCGTGGTAGGGTTGCGATAAACATCGTCGGCAGAGCCGGTGCGATAATCAAGCATCGGGTAGATCAGGAATTGCGCGGCGGGCGTAACTTCGCTTCGGTCTCGCGCCAGCAGGCAAAGCGCCGCAGCTAGACCACCACCGGCGCTCTCACCAATGACGACGATCCTGGCGGGGTCTACCCCGAGATCGGCAGCGTTATTGAAAAGCCAGGTCAAGCCATCGTAACAGTCTTCAACAGGCTCGGGGAAGGCGCTTTCAGGCGACACGCCGTAGTCCACCGACGCGACGACCGCGTTGTGATCGTGAGCGCGCAAGCGATTGACGGTATCGGACATCAAAGCGCTGCCGAGCACATAACCGCCGCCGTGAATGTGGTAGATGGCGCTTCTCGGCTGATCGACGGGCGCATCCGGTACATAAATCAACAATTTCAGCCGCGGTTTGCCAGCTGAACGATCGATCCAGATTTCGCGACGCTCCCCCATGTCGGGCCCCGGCTGCCCGTACATGCGTAGTAGCGCGTCACGAGCCACGCCGAGGGTCGTCTCATCAAGATCCGGGAGACCGGTCAGACCGGGAGCTCCCGAGAGTTCCGGGTCGATCAGATAATCGTAGTCGCCCATCCAATCTTCCTTCCATGAGCAGCGCCTTTGCCGGGCCATGCCAATCTATGTTTTGATCAGAAGTCTACTCTAGTTGGGCGAGTTCATGCTGATAGGTTTGCGCCTAAGACTTCCACTAATTAGATGTCGCTCATTTAATCATAGGTTCCGGCAAGCCACGAAAACCGGGATCGAACGCCCAAAGTGATCCATTTCCGGCTTCAGGTTCGGGCATTCGCGGATCGATTCGATCGGCGGCCGTAGTGACGAACATCGTCGCGAAGTCGTTCCCTCCGAAAGCAACCATTGTTGGGCGCGAGAGGGGGAGCTGGATGCTTCTCTCCAGAGTTCCATCGGGCAGGAACCTGAGAACTCGACCGGCACCATATAGTGTCAGCCAATATCCGCCCTCATCGTCGACAGCCGCCCCATCGATATAGCAGCCGGGCGCATCGATTTTCGCGAAGACGCGGCTGTTTGAGATCGCTCCGATCTCCAGCTCATAGTCATGAGCGAACACCGTATTCGAACCACAGCAACCATTATAGAACGTTAGGCCGTCCGGGCTGAACGCCATGCCATTTGCCGCCAGCACATTCTGGAGGAGAGGCGTGACTGCTCCCTTATCGTACCGATAAATACGACCGAGTTCGGTATCGCCCTTGAGGATATCGTGATTGACAACACCGGCAAGAAAGCGGCCGGCGAGATCACAACGACCGTCGTTTAAAAAGAATTTCGCACTGGTATTCGTATGAGCCGCCAGCGCTACTTCCCCGGTGGCGAAGCAGAGATCATAGAAGCCGTCCGTCAGCGCGACGATCGCGCCCCCGCCGTCGGCGCGAAGTGCGAAAGTGCCAACCCTGCTCGGGAGTTTCCACTCGCGCGGCGCCCCACCTGCCAAATCGAGCCGGAACATGGTCGGGTTGTTGCAATCGACCCAGTAAAGAGCGTTTTCGCCAGGCGCATAGACCGGCCGCTCACCGCAGCCGTTCTTGCCGCTCCAAACGGGGCGGAAGTCATGTGCATCGATGGTCCTACCCGACATCAGCGCGCACAGCCGTCGCGAGGATCCGGCGTCGCGGGTAGATCCCAGATAGCGGCGTCAATACGATGGCCGCTGTTCGAGAGCCCTGCGGCACACGGGATTAAGCAGACAGCAGATGTCGGCCACTTCAAGGGCTTGTGCGGTGAGGAAGCCGAGCGTGCAAACCGGCCAATTGGCGCGACGGACACTCGGCTTCCCCTCCGTTTCAGAAAAGTCGGCGCTGCCGACCGACCAATGCCTAGCGAGCTTCTCCACCGAACGACCAGCGCGCCGACACGCCCCACATGCGCGGCGGCGCGTAGATGCTAGCAGCGATACCGATTGAGGATTGGGCGAGGGAGCCGTTGACACCGATTCGATAAAGTTTGTTCGCAACGTTGTTCACGAACACCGAAAAATCGAGCGGCTTTCCAAAAGCCTTCTTCCAGGTCAAATCAAGGTCGAGCAGCCCATATCCCGGTTCCACGGCCTCAGGCTCAAGGCGCGAGAAGTCGGTCAGCGCTTCCCTGCTCTGATGATAGTAGCGCCCGCCGACCGCAACGGTGCCGCGATCGTTCGGCAGCTCGAACGCGTAGTTCGCCGTAAAGCTGTATTGGAACTTCGGCGTATACGAGAACGGGTTGGCAAAGCAGAAGCCCACAGGGCTGTTCAGGTTTGTGATAGCAGCCGCGGTCGGATCACAGGCGGCATCGGCCGCCGGATTGTAGCCAGAGGGCTTCTTATACTTCGCGTCCGTATAATCGAACGTCGCGCCGAGCGTCAGACCGTGGATCGGGACCAGCGTTCCTTCGAACTCGACGCCTTTGACGTGAGCGCCACCAATATTGCGAATGATGGCGACCGGAACGCCCCCAACATTCTCCTGAACGAGCTTTTGGATCGACGTGTAATTGTCGGTATATAGCGCGAGGTTGGTACGTAGCGCGACGTCACCGCCGAGCTGCCAATCACTCTTTATGCCGACCTCGATGGACCGGTCGAATTCCGGCTTATAGTCGACGTCCGAGCCAGTGCCGGAGCCGTTGACGCCGCCGGGGCGATAGCCTCTGCTGACCTTCGCATAGACCAGTTGCCGCGGACCGAACTCGTAGGAGAGGCCGGCCATCCATGTTGTCGCATTGAAATGCTCGTTAAACGATAGACATGGCGACGGTCCCAGCGGCCCGTTATAGTCCTGGCATTGCCCGTGCGGTATCGCTGGGACGGCAGGCGAGGGAGGAAAGCCATTGGGCGCTAAATAGGTATTGGTTATGGAACTTACCGTGTCATGCGTGTAGCGCAGCCCGCCCGTCACCTTGAGGTGATCAATTATCTCGTACTCTGCCGAGCCATACACTGCCTTGCTCTTCGTAGTCGAATATTGAACGTTGGTACGACGCAGGATGCCGAGATTAATCGTGTCGTTCTCGAACTCGCGTCCGGCAGGATCTTGCTTGTCCATATATCCGCCAAGCGACCAGCTCAGCTTGTTGTCGAGCATCTTTCCTGAGACGCGGAGCTCGTCGCTAAACTGTTCTTGCGAATTGAAAGGAAGGCCGGTCCCACAAGCGCCGTGGCAGGTAAGAACGTATTGACCATTTGACGCAGCGTAGTTCGACGCTTCATCGTCCTTGACGTTGACGTATCCAAAGATGTTCTTGATATCGATTTCGTCGGTCACGTGGAAGGTAGTTTGATTGACGATGAACAGGTTATCGCGCCGGTCATAGTTTGGGCTGTTGTACGCCACCTTGCGTGGTCCTAATGCCTGCTGCTGCGCAAGCTGGCTTTGGAGAGAGGCCAGATAGTTCGCCGGCGTCAATGGTGTGCTGTACTGCGCGTTCGGGACGCCGCCGGTGAAGCCGACGTTGCCCACACGATCGATGCCATAGAGGCCGCCGAAGCCGGCAAAAAGGCCAGCCGTTCCCGAAAGGACCGCGGATGACCTAAGATTGGTGAAGACCGTTCCAGTGCCGTTATCGTGCGTGTGCTGATAGGAGACACTCGTATAGTTCTCGATCGAGTCGGTCGGGCGCAGGATTATACCGAGCCGGTAGGACTCATAGTCGATGTTGTCCAAGTCCTTGCCGGTTGCGATGTCCTTGGTGAAGCCATCACGTCGGCCGATCTCGAAGGCACCACGCACCAATACCTTGTCAGACACCAGAGGGAGGTTGAGCGCGCCGGTGAACGTGTGAAGGTTATAATTTCCGAGCTTGGCCTGAACGTAGCCGCCAAAATCGTTGGTAGGACGCTTCGGATTGACCATCACGTTGCCGCCGTCGGTTACCCGCCCGAATTCGACGCCCTGTGGACCGCGTAGAACCTGCACGTCCTGGAGGTCGAAGAACTGGCCCGTCGTAAGCTGGGTGACCGGAACCTCGGCATAATAGGTTATGACGGCCGGAAACAGCGTCTCGAAGGCAAAGCCCTGGCCACGAATGCTGTAGGTGAGATTGTTGCGGTCGGAAACCGATGCGTTGACCGACAGGCCTGGCGTCGATTCGGCTAGGTTCACAGGAGAGAAGGTACCCTTCGTCTCGATCTCAGCTTGGCTCACGACGGAAACGGCGACCGGCACCGACTGAAGGTTCTCGGATTTGCGGCGCGCCGTGACGATGATGTCTCCGAGCCCGCCCGTTTGCACGGTCGATGGAGCTGGTGCCGGCTGACCCGGCGCCGGTTGCGTCCCTGCGGGCTGCGTGTCCTGCGCGAATGCTGGCGCACCCGCAAAGCCAAAGCTTGCGACGCCGCAAAGAAGCCAGCGTCCCGGAATAGATCTCATACCTAAAGTCCCCTCAGCCTGCCTCCGCGAGCGTATTAGGAAGTCGCTCGTCGCTACCTAACCCTGATCATAAAAGTAGGTGGCATGCGATGCAATAGGGAGGGCCCATGGAGTTGTGCCACCGAGTGTTAAGCCCTGTGACGAGCAGTCGAATTCAGGGCAGACAGTGGCACGGAGCTGATAGGCTAAGCCCATACCCGTTTCGCTGCCTGGAGCGGGGCATGGTAGGATGGCAAAGCTCCTTGGCGGGCGCCGAACTTTGCCTCGGTGCTCGCCAACTTGCCTGATTTAGGATGCTAGTTGCTGTCCAAATCACTTACAACCTCTGGTGGTGCGGCCTCGCACATCGTTCCCGAGCGGACACCATGCTGGAACGAACGCTGGGCATGGTGCGCGCGGGCCTCAACGGCGATGTCACACGGGCCTCTCCGCGAGTGACTATCACACCCAATCGGGCTCGAATATCAATGCGGGGGTCTGCAAACTCTCTCAGGCGGCCGATGGGCGAGTCAAATCTTTGCTGTTTTGCGCCTGATGCACCATTTGGTCGCGGAACCGAGACACCGCAACTCAGTCCTCGCTTAAGAATCCCCTGAAATCGCGCAAATACTTTATGAACGGGGCAGTGAGACCCTCCGCTCCCAGATGCTCCAGACTTACCGGTAATTGCAAGGGCGTGAACTGATCATCGGAAGAAGCGCGCTGTGGAAAGTCGTGGTGCAGTATCGCGGCTCGCCCTAAGATGGCGAAATCGGAACCCTCAGAGATCACCTCACGTGCGTCGTCAGGAGTCATAATTTTACCGGCTACTCCCAGGCGTACACCTTTACGATCGAGCGAGGTAAAATACGACATCACCGATCGACCCCGATAAGCGGGATCATCGGGGGGCTTTTTCACGTTCCAGAGAGAAAGATCGATGTAATCCACCATCCCTTGATGAACAACTTGCTGGTAGACCTCGATCATCTCGGGAAGTCGAAGACCGTAGCGCTCGGGCGACAGCCGCACACCAAGCTGAAAATCGGGACGGCAGCGGTTTCTAATGCCGCCCAGAATATCGAAGAGGAGGCGACTGCGATTTTCCAGTGAGCCCCCATAGCAATCTCGCCGGTGGTTGAGTCCGGGCGACAGAAATTGTGTAATTACATAGCTGTGCGCGCCGTGGACCTCGACCCCGTCGAACCCAGCGGCATCGGCACGCAAAGCGGCGAGGATGAAATTCTCTATGAGCACCTCAATTTCGTCTCGCGTCATCGCCCGCGCGCCAGTTTCCTCGTCCGCGGAGGCACTGCGTGGTACCCCTCCTACGATCGGCGACGCCTTGCGACCGCCATGATGCAACTGAACTGACGACAGGCTGCCGTGTGACCGTATTTCGGAGGCGATCCGCGCGAGACCATCGAGGTGATGATCGGAGTAGATGCCAAGCTGCCCTTCAAAGGCTTGGCCGGTGCGCTCCACGTGGGTCGCGCATGTCGTCGTCAGGCCGAACCCGCCACGTGCTCGCATGACGAGCCAATTGCGTTCCGCCTCGGAAGCGGTTCCGTCTGCGTTGCTTTGGCCGTTCGTAAGCGGTGCGAGCATCAGTCGATTGCGCATGATAGGACCATGCGCCAACCGTAGCGGACTGAACAAAGTTGTCGCGTTCGTCATGTTGTGCTCGGATTGACATCTATCTGCTTTATCTGTGCTCAATTCTAATTGGTCTGATCGGGAACTTTGTGCGATCGGGACAAGTTATTTAAGAACCGCAGAGCAAGCGTCACTCAGAACATCGGTCCGTCGAGCGCCGGCCCACAATAGCTATTTTCTCGCTCGATCTGCGCACGAAGCTGACGGCGAACGAGCGCCCGCACGTCCTCGCGACCCGCGTCGCCCAACGTTTGTTCGACGAGCCGCTTCCATGCATCATTGCGAGCGGTCATTTCCTGGATCGGTGTGTACGATGGTTCATCCGTGCCCAGCATATCGATTGCGGCATCGGCGATCTCCTTGCTGATCGCGTGATCCGCGAGGAGTTCCGAAAAAAGGTCACGCTTTTCATGGCAGTCGACCTCGAGGGCCGCGCCCTCATGCTCCAGCCGTAGGATGACGTGGTTCATGAGCATGCGAATGCACATGAGCGCGCTTTTGCCATGCGGGCTGCCGATCTCCGGCATGACGAGCTCTTCAAGGTTCTGAACACAGCCACGCAGGATATCTTGAGCGGACGGATTCACGATCGCTCTCCAAAACCTGCTGCGCTGGCGAGATTGGTCTGAACTATTACCGGGTATAGGCATCCCAGTGTCAGAAGCTGAACGCGCCTATCACGTCCGCTGTTATAGTTCCGCAAGCCGGAGTGGAGCGCGCAAGCGGCCTTGAATGCCCAGAAACGCCGATACCAGGTGATGGACTCTTCCGTTACCGGATGAGGAGCAACTTCGTTATAGTAAGCGAGCGCGTCCTCATCGTTCCAGTATTTCCCAGTCGTATTCAGCGCGACAGCGACATCCAAGGCGGGATCTCCGAGGCTGGCACCCTCCCAGTCACACATGCCGACGATCCTGCCATCACGCCAAATCTCCTCGCCGATGCCGTTATTCTCCTTCCTCAGCACAATGCGGGCTGGTGCGGGCGGCGGATTGTCGAGCAGCCATCGGCCGATCTCACGAAGTGCAGGCAGCGGCTCTTGCGCATGGCGGTCGAGCATGTCGAGATGGCGCCACACCTCTTCTTTCGCGCAGTTCGCAGGGTCTGAAGGCACCGGCAGGAAGGCGCCAAAGCCAAGAGCTTCCCAATCCAGCGCGTGGATGGTCGCGATCTTCTCCATCTGCTCCTTCACGATAGCGATCTTAAGCGGCGTGGCCGCATCGCTGCCATCGCGAAGACAAGCCGGTTCGATTTCGCCGTCGATCCATTCACGAACGCTGAACTCGCGTCCCTCAAGCAACCATTCTGCGCGGCCCTCATGCACAATTAGTCGCGGCACCGGAACGGCGGTCGGATGCAGCAGACGATAGACCTCGCTTTCGTCCTCAAGGGGGCTATCCGAGAGGCAGCCGCCCGGCGGATCAAGTCTTACGACGAAGCGTTCGCGGCTAACCTCGCCAGCCTCATCCCAAGCGGTGGTCACCCACCACGTTTCGCGCGACATACCCGGATAGGAACGCTTGATCGTCTCGAGCCGGATATTGGTGCGCTCAGGAAAAAGCTGCGCGAAATACGACGTCATCTGCGGCTGGTTGAGCGGCTGGTATAAGGGCATCCTGCTTACCCGTGCGGACGATAGCGGGGGTGCGGCCCCACAAAGCCTACCATCGAATCCGCCATGCCCGGCGCGCCATTCAGCGTGATCGAAAGCGGATATTCGTGGGGAAGAACTGCGGGGAATTGGCGACGGCCGCTCAAATCGGTAATCTTCGCCTGATCCGAGACGTCATAGATCTCGCCCTCGACGATGTTATCACCGCGCCACGCGCCGAGGCCCTTAGAGTCCCAGTAGCCGTCATAATAGCCGTAGCCTTGGTAGACGAAGCCATCGGAGACTGGGATACCGCGCAGTTCGTAAAATTGACCGCCGGCGGAGAAATCGAAGTTGAGCGCCGTTGGTCGGAGCGTCCCCGTCGCCAGGGGTATGTCGACGGTCACGTCACTCAGTGTGTATTCTGCGAAGCGGTCGCCCTCGCGTCGGACCAGCTTACCGCCGCTGTAGACAACACGTCCGGTATCGTCCTCCTGGATCTGAACGCTGCCATGGGTGCCATCCTCGCAGGCAAAACCCATACCCGAGATAACCGCTGTGTCCCTGCCGCCACTTGCGGGAGGCTTGGGCGTGGATGGAGGGGCGCCGCCAACGCCCGGACGGACACCGAACGAGCGGTCCCGGAACCCGAACCAATCTCGTATTTCGATGCGCTGTCCGTCAGCCTCGGCCCAGCCATTCACCAGCCCGAATTGATAGAAGCGCAGATATTCTTCGTGGATCACGCCATTGATGCGACGGTGATGGAGGGGCTCGTCGAAAGCTGGCAATGTCGCTTCCCAAAACAGATCGAACGCGACGCCATATTCATTCTGCGCGAGCGTGAGCCGGAAGCTCTTCAAACCTTCCTTGATCTCGTAATCGAGCGGACCGGCACCAATGCGCTCGACTTCCGGGCGCCAGACCCGTGACGTGCGGACGTTATGCTGGCGCGACCCGAGGAGCACCGTGCCGAACCCGTCGAGGACATTCATATTCTTATAAACGCCGAGGCCGGAATTCACCTGCGCGCGATTCTCACGATCGTACGCAACCCACCAGTACCGATCGAAAAAACGGTGATCGCCCGTTTCAGTGGTGTCGAAGTGATTTCCAGTCTGGTGGAAGGGGAAATCGTCGAATTTGCTCAGCATTTCCCACTCCCGCCGCTCGCGATTGATCGAGCAACGGCTAGCGCCTCGGTGCAGCCGATGCAATCCTGATCATACTTGTGCGAGCTGCGCCGGCGACGGCCTTCCATCGCTCCCGTGGAGCTCGTCGAAAGCGGCAATCAGGTCCGCCGATAATGTAAGTTGGCTCGAGGGTTGGTAGAAGTCCCACCAGTAGCGCTCGAATATGCTCATGAGTATCGCAAGTGGCGCGTTACCGAGGTGCTCGGCAATGATGCACCCGATACCAGCGCTTTCTCTCAGACGCGAGAGCGGCGTGTCGGCTATCGACGACTCGAAGCGTGGGAGAGCGCCTTGCGGGTCGCGCGGCAGCTGCAGCTCGTTCGAGATCAATAACAATAACCCGGACTGTGCGGACACGATCTCGCTCGAAGGAACATTGGCCAGCGAAAGGAAGACCGCAGCGACGTATATCGGAAACCCTGGATTCATGTTCCCGACAAAAATACCTCCAGCTGGACCCCGGCGGAGCTCAAGCACGCCCGCTACTTCCATGAGACGCAACGCCGATCGAAGCGCGCCGCGACTTACACTGAAGCGCTTGAGCAAATCGCTCTCACTGCCAAGCCGATCGCCTGGGCCGGATCGGCTATCCTCAATCAGCAGCCTTAGATCGTAGCCAATCGTTTCGCTCCGCTTTACGGGAAAGCCGGATCGATCGATTGAGCCTTCCAGGGCTTCGACGAAAAGACCATCTGTCGCCCGTAAGAAAATGCCGAGCGGTGCATTTTTGGCGCCGGTGTGGGGCAGCGCAAGAGCCCGCTGCAAAAGCCGATGCGCGTGGCGCAGCGCAGCCGGATCGACTGCCGCGAGTTCGAAATAGGTCTTAAGCATATAGATCGGGAAGTAGCTGCCTGGCTTTTGAACCCTCAAGCCACCGCCCGTTCCGAGCTGTACGCGAACCACCCCATGCCATTCGAGGAGATGGATCGCCTCGAGCAACGTACCGCGAGCGACCCTATAGCGCTTAAGCAGCTCCTGCTCGTTGCCGAGATCGTGTCCTTCGATCCATCCGTGTTCGACGATGTCACGAATGATTTGGCGGGTAAGCGTTTCGCTGCGCTTCAGCGGTGGGATTTGATGAGCCATTCCGCTCATTGTGCCGCATCGACGAGCGCTGCGCAAAGCCGCATCCGCGTTGATGTCGACCCATTTCAGGTTCAAGGAGCGAAGCCGCGCTGCAACTGAAACCATGATAAGATATCAGCGCTCGCGGTCGACAAGGGCCGGCTTGGGTGCGAGGGAGCCATTGCGTGCAGGTTGAACTCGAATTTAGCGTGACGAATGAGCTGTTCACGCCCGAGGCGGTGCGGGCACGCCTCGTCGCAGTTCCTGGCGCTCACAACATGCGCGATCTCGGTGGCTATCCCACGGCTGATGGGCGCTTCGTACGTTCCGATCTTCTGTTTCGGAGCGGCCACCCAGGCGACATTTTGGCGGAGCACCTGCCCGATCTGCTTGCATTGGGGTTGCGCACGATCATCGATCTTCGCACCACCGGCGAGCGTCGCGCGCGGGCGTTTCCGGATGCGCTGATCGCCAGCCTCACCTACTGGTCTCGCGATTACGATTTCAGTCGGGGTGAGATCGTAAAGATGCTGTCCGATCCTACCCTCACCGCGTCGAATATGCGCGAGCGCATCTTCGCGTCTTACAGCCGCTATCCGGAAGAGCAGCGCGACGCGATCGGCGCGGTGTTCAAAGCGATCCTTGCTGGACGCTTTCCGCTGCTCATAAACTGCACGGCAGGTAAGGACCGCACCGGTGTCATCAGCGCCATACTGCTATCAGCACTTGGCGTCCCGCGCGAGATCGTGCGGGAGGACTATGCTTTGACCGAGAAGATCAACTATCCCACGACACTGCTGCACAGGCTCGAGCCAGACAATCCTTATGCGGCGGTAGAGCACGTTGATCTGGAAGTCAGGCGGGCAATGATGCGCTCAGCGCCGGAGTATTTGGATGCAATGTTCGAAACTCTGGATGCTGTGTATGGAAGTATACCTGCTTATCTTGAGTCGGAACATGGTATTGGCGACGATCAGTTAACGAGTATCCGTGAGTTGCTTCTTGAACGCCGAACAGACTAGAGCTAAGTATTAACTATTCAAGGTAAATGGCGCGAAGCTCGGCTATGTCGATCGACGACAGGCCGATAACCTGCTGGAGATAGGCCTCGGGTGATCCCCATCGGCGGTCGATCTCCTCGAACGCGGCGAGCAGGAACGGGCGCCCCTGAGGGTCCAGCAGCGGTTGCGGCTTACGCGCTGCGTTGGCGCTTCGAGCGAACATGGCAACGACCGGATCTCCCGGATGTGCCGTCGCATCGATCGGCGGCATTTCGAACTGCGGCTGCCGATAGGTCGTGGAAAGGGCGTAATCCTGCACGATGACGTTGCGCGGCGTTCCGAGCGCCGATAGGACCATCGCAGTCGCGAAACCGGTACGATCCTGTCCGGCCGAGCAGTTGAACTCGATCGGCGCATCTTTCCGCAGCAAATCCGAGAACAGAATATGGAGCTGTGGCGCGAGCAGGGAAGGAAGGATTCGATAAAGATCTTCGGCATTGTGCACCGTTCCGCCCGATGCCAGGGCGTCCAGGATCTCCTGCATCGAGTAACCGACAGCGCTATACGCAACGCCATTAATCTTCGTCGGCGCATAGACGCGCTCTTCACTTGATCGCAGATCGACGATCTGCTGAAGACCGAGCGCCCGAATGCGCTCAAGGTCTGAGATGCTGAGCATGGCTGTGGCACCCGACCGATAGATCAGCCCCCACCGGACATGTTTGCCGCCGGCGGCCGGATACCCGCCGATGTCGCGAAAATTCGAACCCTGATCGAGCCTGACGAGCCGTTCGGCCGTCCTGACGATCGATCCATCACCGCGATCCCTGATGATGAAGTAGTAACGAGCGTTTCCGTCAACAGCTACGGTGACGGCGCCGCTGCCGTTGTTGCGGGAGACCGGCTTGCTTGAGGCGACGCTTGCATCGGGCCGGTCGGCCATAAATACATCGACCACATTTGTTGCTTGCCAGTGGAGCGCCAGTCGCGACGCCTCCAGCCTTTCGACAGAGGCGTCGGTTACGAGCGCCGCCGCGGGACGGGTTAACGAAACACAGATAAAGAACAGGCCTGCCCATCGACATCGCTTGACGGTGTGCATCGTTCATCTCCTCGCCGGCACTATGGCATTGAACCACCTGTAAATGCCCAAGCGCAACTTGCCAGACCCCGGTGCGGCAAGGTTGTCGATGACCAGCTGGATCTGCTCGCCTTGCTGCTCTGGGATCCGCCGTACCTTCAGGCAACTACACAGCTCGGATGTCTCTGCGGCGGATCATAACCGCCTAACACTTTTTATCGCGGTCATTCCGATGTGAATCCTAAGCCCGGAACATCGAACCCACCGGACAATGCCTTTTTCACATAATCGGAAGAGAGCATCTCGTGCGGGAACCCGAGCTCGACGGCGCTCGCCTCGGCAAGGCGCTTAAAGTGTTGAACATCGAGCGACAGACAAAGTGCATCGAGATTGCCGGCGACCTGTTCGGCAGTCCGTCCACCAACGAGCGGGATGAGATCCTGCTGTGCTCGCATTGCCCAGGCGATCGCGACTTGTGCCGGCGATCGTCCAAGTTCGCTGGCGATTTCCTCCAGCGTCTCGAGAACAATTAGAGACTTGGCGGAAACTCGGCGCTGGATCTGAAGCTCTGCAGTGTCTAGCGTAGCGGCGCTCGACATACGCGCGCGCAGTTCGAGAGCAGAATAGGCGCCCGTCAACATACCGCCGCCGAGCAGCCCCCAGCCGGTCATGGCAAAGCTCATTGCCTGGCACATCGGGATGACCTCACGTTCCGCCGTCCGCTCAACCAGACTATATTCGAGCTGATAGGCCGCAAAGCGGCTCCATCCCCTGGTTTCGGCAATCGCCTGCATACGCGAAGCCTGCCATGCTGGCGTGTCCGACAGGCCCGAATAAAGAATCTTTCCCTGAGCTATCAGGTCTTGAAGGCCGCGAAGTACCTCGTCGGCCGCCGTCGTGTTATCCCACATGTGGACGTACAGAATGTCAAGATAATCAGTGCGAAGGCGGCGAAGAGACTTTTCCACGGAAAAGATCATGCTCTTGCGACTATTTCCGCATTCGTTGGGTGACATCGCGTTATCGGCCATCGAATATTTCGAAGAGAGCACGACCCGACTGTGATGGCCTTTCAACCAAGATCCAAGTATCTCCTCGGACTCCCCGCCGTTGTATACACTAGCTGTATCGATAAAGTTGCCGCCACGATCAACATAGAGATCAATGATCCGGTGCGACTCCTCAATGTCCGCCCCGACGCCCCAACTGCTACCAAATGACAGCCCACCTAGACATATTGGCGCCACACGCAACCCGGTATGTCCAAGTATACGGTATCGGGCCAGTTCGTTTGGCATATCGGACCTTTTTTATGCTGCGAGGAGCAGCTAGCCGAGCATCTGGATCACAGCAAGATGCTGGGGCGCTAAGTGGATGAGATCGGGCATCAACGTCTAACAGATGACCGGAAAGAGGCTCAACGGCTCTGATGCCAGCTATGTGTCATAAGCCTCTTTTGTGTCGCCATCGTCCATCGCTTCAAACATGCGTCATCTCAATCAAACCGTCGTAGCGCCCGTCAACCGATGTGATTCATATCGCGATCGTGGCGAATCCATGATCAGGTGTCGATCTGCCGCCCGCCTCACATCGAACGGTAACCTAACGAGGCCATCGTGATCGGCTTGGGTAAATTCTTCGGCCGTGTGTGCGATGCCGTCCCTCGGGCAATACTTCTCGTTAGAGGCCGTGACCAGCATGTCGATCGCGGCATCGCGGCCGCCGCCCTGCGCCAGCTTTCCGACATGGTTGAATGCCGCCATCAGCATCTCGTGCAGCGAATTGTCCTGCATCGAGGGCGAGCGCCACATCAGGAAGGGATCTACGTAGAGCGGGATATCCTCGTCGAAAAACGGGATCGCGAAATCGGCGTCCTCCTGCGCGAGCATGATGCCATGATAGTCGGTGAGACGCGGCCGGATGAGAGCGTGTCGAACGTCATAGCAGGTCGATGCTCTCCTTGAGCATCGAGGCCAGCTTGGGTAGGCAGATTACCGAGGTCAGATCGGTGTACCGCCGCAGCAATGGCGGTGGTGTCGACGCGCTCATTCGGCGTGCTGCCATGTCGAGGCCCTCCCGTGACCGCCATGATCGCGCCTCGCGCGCGACAGTCCAGCGCGAAACACATGGAATGCGATGCACTATAGACGGTCGAGTGTCGATTGCCCGACGGCAGCTTTGCACGGTTCTTGGCCAAGAGCTGCCTAACAACAACCGGCCAATCTTCTACAGCGAGTCACTTGAAGGAACGACAGCTTTCGAGATGCGCGCAAACGGCGGCGAATGACCGACATTGGGTCAAACTGAATATCCAGCCGAAACCTGCTCAGCGATCTCGGGGAAGTGGAAGGTCCAGGCGCTCATGTAATGACAGTCGGGGCCGCGCAGCCGGTATGGCGGGTAATTCCGGCAAGATCATTTGCAGCGGAAGCGAGATCGGCCAGTGCCGCTCCAGTCTCGACATCCAGGATGCCATCCGGCCCCTCACAGCGTTCCAGGTAGACGCGCAAAGTTGCGCCACTGGTGCCGGTGCCGGAGAGGCGGAATACGATCCGGGCACCGTGCTCAAACTGCACCCGCAGCCCCTGCCCTAGGCTGAGCGAGCCATCGACGGGATCCGAATATTCGAACTCGTTTGCCTCGGCGACAGTGAGGCTACCGCTAGTGCGGCCGGGAAGCGACGGCAGAGCAGCGCGCAGTTCAGTTACCAGTTGCTCCGCTGCGGCGCTTTCGAGCACCTCATAATCGTGCCGCGCATAATAATTGCGGCCGAACCGCGCCCAGTGGTCGGCCATCAGCGCAGCCACGCTCTCGCCTCGCACCGCCAGGATATTGAGCCAGAGCAGCACCGCCCAGAGCCCGTCCTTCTCGCGAACATGGTCCGATCCGGTCCCGGCGCTTTCCTCACCACAAATGGTCGCCATGCCGGCATCGAGCAGGTTGCCGAAGAACTTCCAGCCGGTCGGCGTCTCGTGCAGCGGCAGGCCGAGTGCGTGCGCCACCCGATCGGCGGCGCCGCTGGTCGGCATTGAGCGGGCGATCCCTTTGAGGCCGCGAGCATAGCCGGGTGCGAGGTGTGCGTTGGCCGCGAGTGCCGCCAGCGAATCCGACGGCGTTACGAAAATATTGCGGCCCAGGATCAGGTTGCGATCGCCGTCCCCGTCCGAGGCGGCGCCGAAATCGGGGGCATCGGCACCGAACATCTGATCGAACAGCTCGTGTGCATGGACCATGTTTGGGTCGGGATGATGACCGCCGAAATCCGGCAGCGGCGTACCATTTACGACCGTTCCGGCCGGCGCTCCGAGGCGGCGCTCTAGAATTTCGTGCGCGTACGGGCCGGTGACGGCGTGCATCGCATTCGAAGCTGAGGCGAAAACCGCCAGCGATCAGCTCGCGGATGGCGTTAAAATCGAACAGCTGCTCCATCAGCTCGGCATAGTCGGCAACCGGATCGATCACCGTCAGGGTCATCCAGTTTCGCCGAGTCGGTGGAGATCGACGTCCGGAGCTTCCACCGTCAGGTAACGCTTGATGAGCCGCGACCGAGCGCAGATGGCCTCGGTGATCTTCTCCGGCGCCGGGCCGCCGTTGCCGATATTATACTTGATGCCGAAATCCTCGTCCGGACCTCCGGGATTATGGCTGGCGGAGAGGACGAGGCCGCCGAACGCCTCATATTTTCGGATGACGTTGCTCGCTGCGGGCGTCGAGAGAATGCCGTCACGCCCTACCAACACCCTCCCGAAGCCGTTGCCGGCCGCCATTCGGATCGCCGTCTGGATCACCTCCCGATTTAGGAAACGGCCGTCGCCGCCCAGCACCAGCGTCTGCCCGGCAAAACCGTCGAGCGCGTCGAACACCGACTGCACGAAATTCTCAACATAGTGCGGTTGCTGGAACACCCGCACCTTCTTGCGTAGGCCGGAGGTGCCGGGCTTCTGGTCGGCGAACGGTTTGGTGGTGATCGTCAGGGTCATCTGGCCACATTGCCAGCTCAAGATGACAGGTAAAACCGTCAGGAAAGGGGCGCCATCATTGCGGCCGCCACTTCAAGCGCGCTTAAAGCGGTGCCAGCTTGGGAACGAACGAACGACAGAAGCGAGAATGCCGCTACGGGGCCGCGAACGACCGGGCAGGATCTAAGTGGAAGTGAGCGGGTGCCCGTCATCGTTAGCCCAGCATGGTCGCCTAGAGAGTACTGGTTCCACAATTCCGCGACCAAATCTCCACGAATAATTCCGGAAGCTTACAGGGTTTTTTGACTTATCAGTCGAGCTATGCGTTACTACATAAGCTTCCAATAAGAATGACCGTAGCGTGCGCTGGATATAACGATCGGTCTGCGTCCGCATCTATTTTGCGGCTATGGCCATTCTTCCTAAATGTTGCTCACATCTGAGCTCAAACATCATTTTTATCATCGTCTCGCGATAAGGTCTTCGCTTTGCGCGGACTTCGCTATTCTATGGAGAAGTATCATGTCATACTCGCTCGGAAAAGTCATTGCGTCGGCTTCTCGCTCAACAGACCGTCACGACGGAAGACTGCCACCCGACGAAGCAATACTCGTTGCTTTGACTGCTGCACGCGCACTCGATCAACCAACGCGCATGCGTCGCGGCGGTAGTGAGGACATGCTGCGCTTCTTCGCCAAGCATTCAACTGCCTTCCCCTTCCTCAGCTTCGACTTCAGCTCCGTGGACGAGATGGAGGGTCACAAGAAGGTCACGCACGCGCGCGGTCTCCGGCGCGCCATCATGCGAGCGAGGCTTGACCCCGTTACATTGGAGCTGGATCGCCGGATCGACTGGGTGTCACGTGCGTGCAGCCTCTCCCCGATCGAAACCGCCATCCTCAGCGTGTGCGTGCGCGTGAAGCTCTATAGCGGCTGGCAACAGTTCCAGCGCGCGGTCGAAGAGGATCATACGAGTTCAACCCGATCGAGCTTCATCGAGCTTGTCACGGGATTTCCGGACTCTTCGGTGCGCGAGGCACTGCGATCAGGCAGCAAACTCCTTCGCACCGGGATGGTTGAGGAACATTGCGACGGCCAGTTCGCCGCATCGGAGGTCGTCTGCCGGATTGCCCGATCGGCCGGCAAGATGGCCCAACATTGGGAAGAGGAATTGCTCAGCCGGGCACCGCCCTCGAGCCTCGCCTGGGAAGATTTCACGCACATTCAAGGGCGCGATCTGGCTGAGGCACTGGTTCATGGCGCACTCGACGGAGGTGCCGGCGCCAACCTTTTGCTGTACGGCATTCCCGGTACCGGAAAGAGCGAGTTTGCTCGCGCTTTGGCCGATCGCCTCAGCATGACGGCGCACTTCGTTGGCGAAACCGACGATGACGGTGACGAACCCACCCGACGCGAGCGGCTCGCCCACTTTTCACTCGTGCGAGCACTGGTTCCTCCCGGAGCGCGCCGGCTGATCGTCGTCGACGAAGCCGAGGACGTCATGCTGCCGCCGTCCGGCGATGAGCGCGTCAACGCGAGCAAGCTGTGGCTGAACCAGCTGATCGAGAGCACGCGCACGCCGATCATCTGGATCGTCAACGATATCGACAAA
>Ga0213875_10000881_pt1 | contig 22029 bp, 20 predicted proteins | sample BarmaccomBMRX_R8_FD_160105 | JGI IMG/M metagenome (GOLD analysis project Ga0213875, IMG submission 160105) | Root-associated microbial communities from Barbacenia macrantha in rupestrian grasslands, the National Park of Serra do Cipo, Brazil - RX_R8 | ecosystem: Host-associated > Plants > Roots... | reverse complement strand
CAGGGGCTGCCGTCGTTCAAACGGCCCCGCAAGGTGGTGTTCGTGCCCGGCTACCCGACCACCGCGACCGGCAAGGTCCGCCGGGTCGAGCTGCGCCGGATGGCCACCACCGTGCTGGTGCCGAGCACCGGGCCGTCCGAACCCGTGCAACAGTGACCCGACCACCTTGACACTGACCCGGGAGACGTGATGGGCCTGCACTGGACCAGGGAAGACACGCCCCGCTGGGACGCCGGCAAGCAGCGGATGTTCGGCCCGGCCGAGCTGGCGGCGGTCGGCTTCACCGAGCCCGCCCCCGGCGAGCCGCTGGCCAACGAGTGGTGGCACGTCAGTGCGGACGACGGCACCGTGACCGGCTACGGCTGGCTCGACAGCGAGTGGGGCGACGCCGAGATCACGTTCCTGGTCGACCCGGCCCGCCGGGGAGCGGGCATCGGCGCGTTCATCGTCAACCAGCTGGAGGCCGAGGCGGCCGCCCGCGGGATCAACTACATCTACAACGTGGTGCCCGCCACCCACCCGGACCCGGACTGGATGACCGGCTGGCTGCTGGCCCACGGCTTCGACCGCGGCCACGGCGACCTGCGCCGCCGGGTCGGGCACATCAGCCCGGCCTGACTGGCGCCGACGGCGACGGCGACGGCGTTAGCCGGTCCGGCCTGCGGGTATCGCCCCGGGGTGAGTCAGCCGCAGCGCGCCCCCGCCCTCGCGGTCAGCGCGCTGTGCCTGGTCCAGTTCGTCGACGTGCTCGGGGTGACGGTGGTCGTCACCGCGCTGCCCGCGATGCTGGCCAGCCTGCACACCTCGCCGGCGAACAGCACGCTGGTCGCCACCGGCTACTCGATGTTCTTCGGCGGCCTGCTGATGCTGGGGGCCCGGCTCGGCGACCGGTTCGGTCACCGCCGCACGATCCTGGCCGGCCTGGCCGTGCTGGCGGTCGGCGGCCTGCTCGCCGCCACCGCGTCGTCGGTGGTCATGCTGGCGGCCGGCCGGTGCCTGCAGGGGGCCGCGGCGGCCGCCTCGGTGCCGTCGGCGCTGCGGCTGCTGACCACCGTGACCGCCGAGGGACCGCCGCGGCGGCGGGCCATCGCGGCCTGGAGCGCGGCGGGCGCGGCCGCCGGCGCCAGCGGCTTCGTGGTCGGCGGCGTCGTCACCGACCTGGCCAGCTGGCGGTTCGTGTTCTGGGCCTACCTGCCGCTGGCCGCCATCCTGGCCGCCGCCATCGCCTGGTCGGTCCCCGCCGACGCGGCCGGCCGGTCGGCGTCGTCGCTCAGCCTGGCCGGCTCGGCGCTGTTCACCGCGGCGGTGATGGCCTTCGTGGTCGGCTCCACGCTGGTCACCGAGCCGGGCCACCGGACGCTGGGCGGCCTCCTGCTCGGCGCCTGCCTGGTGCTGATCGCGGCGTTCGTGGCTGCCGACCGCCGGGCGGCCGCGCCGCTGCTGCCGGCCCCGCTGATCGGCGGGCGCCACCTCCGCCAGGGGGCGGTAGTCTCGTTCCTCAACACCGCCACCACCAGCTCGGTGATCACCCTGGTCACCTTGTACCTGCAGGACACGCTGCACCGGACACCGCTGGCGGCGGCGGCCACCCTGCTGCCGCTCAGCCTGCTGGTCATCGTCGGCTCGGCCGCGTCGGTCCGGGTGCAGCGGCGGCTGTCCCGGCCGCGGGTGATGGCGGCCGGGCTGCTGGCGGTCGCGGTCGCCGACGCCGCCCTCATCCCCGCCGCCCGGTCCGGGTGGGCGGTGCCGGTCTGCGCCGCGGTCGCCGGGCTGGGCATCGGGCTGTCGTCGGTCGCCGCCACCGACCTGGGGACCGACGTCGCCGAGCGCTGGCGCGGCGGCGCCTCCGGCATCGTCAACACCGCCGCGCAGCTCGGCAGCGCGGTCGGGATCACGGTGCTGCTGCTGGTCGCGTCGTTCTCCAGCGGCCTGCCCGCCCCCGGGCGCCCGCCGCCCGGGCTGGCCTGGGGGGTCGGGGCGGCGGTGGCGGCGGCCGGGGCGCTGTGGTTCGCGGTCCGCCGGACCCGCCCGGCCGGAGCCGCTACGACACCGCCGCCCCGGTCGCGAGCGGGAGCAGACGGCTCAGCTTCAGCTCGGTGTCCGGGTCAGCCGGGGTGTAGCCGACCGCCAGCAGCCCGTCCTCGCGGGGCTCGGCCCACAGGTGGAAGCGGATCAGGCTGAGCTCGCCGACCTCGGGGTGGCGGAAGTGCTTGGGCAGGTTGCCGTACACGCCGACCTCATGCTGCTGCCACAGCCGGTCGAACAGCGGCGAGGCCGCCCGCAGCTGGTCCAGCAGCCGCTGCCAGTCCGGGTCGCTGACGTGCCGGGCCATCGTCGTGCGGAACATGCTGACCAGCCGGGGCGCGTGCTCCTCCCACTCCCGCCACTGCCGGGGCCGGTCCGGGTCGGTGAAGTACAGCATCAGCGCGTTGCGCCCGGACGGCGGCAGCTTGCCGATGCCGAGCAGCCCGTCGAACGCCCGATTGAACGCGAGCACGTCCCAGCGCGCGTTCTGGACCGCGGCCGGGAACGGGTCGAGCTGACGGAGCAGCCCGGGCAGGAACGGGGGGATGTCCCGGTCCGGCCCGCCGCCCGGCCCGGCCGGTGGCGGCTGGGCCACCTCGGCCAGCGTGAACAGGTAGGCCCGCTCGTTGGGGTCGAGCAGCAGCGCGTCGGCGATGGCCTGCAGCACCTGGGCCGACGCGCGCACCGGCCGCCCCTGCTCGAGCCAGGTGTACCAGGTCACCCCGACCGCGGCCAGCTCGGCGACCTCCTCACGCCGCAGGCCGGGCGTCCGCCGCCGGTCGGTGGCCTGGATACCGACGGCATCCGGGCTGATCCGTTCCCGGCGACTGCGCAGGAAGGCAGCGAACTCCCGCCGCCGGGCCTGCTCACTGCGACCCGCGGTGACGCCCCCGGCGCCCGCGGATACCGGCATCGGCATCGATTCCCCGTGTCCTTTCTCCGTACTGGAGACGTGTCCCGGTCCGGGACGTGGCCCGCCGGGCAGCGCCCCCGCTGCCCGCCGCTCCCTAGCCAGCCGATCGCACCCCCGCGCCCGGCTCCGGGTCAGCCGCCCCGCCCCCCGGCGTTACGGCTGCTCCCAAAAGTCAAGATAGGCAAGTCCAGCACCTTTGGAATTGATTCTCAGTAAATGGCTGATTTCCTGACACCTGCGCCGGGTCATGAGCGGTATAAACAGGCAGGTCAGTAAAGGGCCGCCACCATCCGGCGACATCGGTCACGTTCTGTTACTGCAATGCTTTGCGGATACCGTCGACAACGCGACCGGATACTCCGGGCGGGGCGCCGGCGGGCGCGACTCCGCCCGCGGCCGGAACGGTGCCAATACCGCCGCCTTTTAAATACTGTGAATAGCAAGCCGGGTGATTCAGCGAGCATTCTGTATTTGCCGATTGGCTGATTGTGTTCGTCGGCTAAGCCGCGCTTACGTCGGCCCGGCCCGGCCGGATTGTTCTTATCCTGGTAGTGAAGGCACCCGGCACATCGCGGCCGGCCCCGGTATCGTGTTCGGGTCGGATCACCCTGAGCAGGGGCATCCGGGGGCGGCGGAGGCGGGGTCCGCCGCCCCCGGATTTTCACAACATTGATTATCCGGCTTCCGGCGAATAACGAAACATTTTCGGGACAACAGAATTGACTGAATGCACCGTGCTATCAGTTCCTCAGGGGGAAAAGAGAGCGCGCCATGCAGCAGACCGGTGAGCTCACCGTGCTCGACCGCGCATTCGTGCAGGATCCCTGGTCCGTTTACCGGCGGCTGCGCGCCGCCGCCCCGGTGCAACGGACGGTGATGACCGGCGGTGAGCCGGTCTGGCTGGTCACCGGCCACCAGGAGGCCCGGGCGCTGCTGGCCGATCCGCGGCTGAGCACCGACTACTTCGGGGTCCGGGCGCTGCTGCCCGGGCCGGCCGGCCCGTACGAGTCGCCGCTGTCGGCGCACATGCTCAACACCGATCCGCCCGGCCACACCCGGCTGCGGGCGCTGGTGGACCGCGCGTTCACCGGGCGGACGGTGGCGCGGCTGCGGCCGCGGATCGAGCAGATCGCCGCCGACCTGCTGGACCGGCTGCCGCCGGACGGGCCGGCCGACCTGATCGAGGACTACGCGGTACCGCTGCCGGTCACCGTGATCTGCGAGCTGCTGGGGGTCCCGGCCGCCGACCGCAACGACTTCCGCCGCTGGTCCAAGGCCATCGTCTCGTCGGTGCCGCCGGACGTGGCCCGGGAGTCCGCGCGCAGCGTCTCGGCCTACCTGACCGCGCTGATCGACGCCAAACGGGTCTCGCCGGCCGGCGACCTGCTGTCGGATCTGGTCCACCAGAGCGGACCGGAGGGGGCTCTGTGGCCCGACGAACTTGTCCGGATGGCGTTCCTGCTGCTGGTGGCGGGGCTGGAGAAGATGGTCAGCCTGATCGGAAACGGGGTGCTGGCGCTGCTGCAGCACCCGGCCGAGCTGACCCGGCTGCAGACGAGCCCGGCCCTGCTGCCCGCCGCGATCGAGGAGTTCCTGCGCTATCAGGGGTCCATCCACATCGCCACCGTGCGGTTCACCACCGAACCGGTGGCGGCCGGCGGAGTAATCATCCCGGCCGACGAGCTGGTGCTGATCTCGCTGCTGGCCGCCAACCGGGACCGGGACCGCTACACCGACCCGGACGTGCTCGACCTCAGCCGGCCGCCCGGCGCCCACCTGGCCTTCGGGCACGGCCCCCACTACTGCGTGGGCGCCCCGCTCGCCCGGCTGCAGGGCCAGATCGCCATCGGCGAGCTGATCAGCCGGTTCCCGCGGCTGGCGCTGGCCGGCGAGCCGGGCGACCTGCACTGGCGGGGCAGCCTGCTGGTCCGCAGCCTGTCGGCGCTGCCGGTCACACTCGGCTGAAGCGGACCGTGAACGTGCTGCCGCGGCCCGGCTGACTGGCCACGAGCAGCTCGCCGCCCATCGCCTCGACCAGGCCCCGGGCCAGCGGCAGGCCCAGCCCGGCACCCTGCTCGCGGCCGTCCTCGGCCCCGAGCCGGTCGAACGGCACGAACAGCCGGGACAGCCGGTCGGCGGGAATGCCGGGCCCGGTGTCGGTGACGTCGATGGTGACCCAGCGCCCGGCCGCGGCCGGGCCGGCCTCGACCAGGCCGCCCCGGCGGTTGTAGCGGATGGCGTTGGTGACCAGGTTGATCAGCACCTGGCGGAGCCGCCGCTCGTCGGCCCGGACCGTCAGCGCGGCCGGCCCGGGGGCCGGGGGCCGGAGGCGGAGGGCGACCCCGCGCTCGGCCGCCAGCGGGCTGAGCAGCTCGAGCACGTCGGCGATGACGGGGGCCACGTCGACCTGGGTGACCTGCAGCGGCAGCGCGCCCGCCTCGATCTTGGCCACGTCGAGCACGTCGTCGACCAGCGCGGCGATGTGGGTGGTGGCGTCCTGGATGTGGCCGAGCGCGGCCGCCCGGCGCTCCTCGCTCAGCGGCAGCGTGCCCAGCAGCTCGGTGAACCCGGCGATGGCCTGCAGCGGGGTGCGGAGCTCGTGGCTGAGCGCGGTGACGAAGGCCGACTTGGCCTGGCTGGCCGATTCGGCCGCGCCCCGGGCCACCTCGGCCTCCCGGCGGGCGCCGAACAGCCGCTCGTGGTCGATGGCGACCGAGGCCAGGTGGCTGAATCGCTGGACCAGTTGCCGCTCACGGGGGCCGGGCTGGTGGGCGTGATCGTGGTAGACCGCGAACGTGCCCATGCAGCCGGTCCGGCCGCGGATGGGGCTCGACCAGCAGGACCGCAGGCCGTACGGCATCGCCATGCCCCGGTACCGTTCCCAGCGCGGGTCGTCGGCGATGTCCTCGGCGATGACCGGGGTGCCGAGGTAGGCGGCGGTGCCGCACGAGCCGGCGTCGGGCCCGATGCTCATGCCGTCGATGGCGCGCGAGTAGTCGATCGGCAGCGTCGGCGCCGCCCCGTGCCGCAGCGTCGCGGTCTCCGCGTCCAGCAGCAGGATCGAGCACCGGGCTCCGTCCATCAGCTCCTCGAGCGCGATGACCACGCTGGTCAGCACCTCGGTGAGCGGGGCCCCGGAGGCGAGCAGCTCCAGCACCGCGGTCTGCTTGTGCAGCAGCCCGAGGCTGTCGCCGTGGCTCAGGTCGCTGACGGCGGCGGCCGGGTCGGCGGTCACCTCAGGCGTCCATCCGGTAGCCGACCCCGCGCACCGTGTGCAGCCAGCGGGGCTGGGCCGGGTCGTCCTCGAGCTTGGCCCGCAGCCGGTGGACGTGCTCGGTCACGGTCGCCTCGCTCTGCCAGTCGGCCTCGCTGTCCCACACCGAGCGCAGCAGCTGGGCCCGGGTGAACACCTGGCGCGGATGCCGGGCCAGGAACGCCAGCAGGTCGTACTCGCGGGCGGTGAGGTCGACCGGCCGGTCGCGGACGAACACCTCGCGGGCCGCTTCGTCGATCCGCAGGCCGTCGCCGGCGGCCGGCCCCGGCCCGCCCGGCCCGCCCGGAGCGGCCGGCGGCGCCGCCCGGCGCAGCACCGACCGCACCCGGGCGGCCAGCTCGCCGGGGGAGAACGGCTTGACCAGGTAGTCGTCGGCCCCGAAGTCGAGCCCGACGATCCGGTCGGTCTCGCCGCTGCGGCCGGACAAGATGATCACCGGCAGCGGCGCGATCCCGGCCGGCTCGTCCTGGCGGCGGACCTGCCGGAGCACGTCCAGGCCGCCCACCCCGGGCAGCGACAGGTCGAGGATCACCAGGTCGGGGCGGTCCCGGCCGATGCGGTCGAGGGCGTCGGCCCCGTCGGCCGTGCACCGCACCGAGTAGCCCTCGGCCTCCAGCTGCCAGGACAGCAGCGTGCGGATCCGGTCGTCGTCGTCAACGACGAGGATCTGCCGCGGCGTGCTGCCGGTCATGATGCGGTGACCCCCACGGGTTTGGCGTCGGTGCCACGTTCCCGCTGATCGTCTCTCGCCGGGCCTGCCAGCGGCAATAGCTCAGCGTTGATGGCGCGTTGATTATCCGTTGCGGCTTATGATGAGCCGCGCAACGCTGACAAATTGGACGGGCCTGGCTGGGACCGGCCCCGATGGGATGGGCACTGACGTGGCCGGGATCGTCGGCTTGGGCGGTGGCCGCGGTCCGGCCCGGCTGTGGCCGGTGCTGGCCCGGGCGGCCGGCCCGGGCAGCCTCACGGTGGTGGCCGGCACCGCCGGTGACCTGCGCCTGCACGGCCTGCGGATCTGCCCGGACCTCGACACCACGCTGTACGCGTTGTCCGGCCGCCTCGACCGTGGGCGCGGCTGGGGGGTCCGGGACGAGTCGTTCCGGGCGATGACGGCGCTGGGCGAGCTCGGCGGCGAGGCCTGGTTCCGCCTCGGCGACCTCGACCTGGCCACCCACCTGTACCGGACCGGCCTGCTGACCGGCGGCTCGACGCTGACCGAGGCGACCGCCCGGCTGGCCACCGCGCTCGGCGTCCGGGTGCGGGTGCTGCCGATGAGCGACCAGGACGTCACCACCCGGATCACCACCACCGACGGCCGGCTCCTCACCTACCAGGAGTACCTGGTCCGCGAGCAGGCCGCCCCCGGCGTCCGCGGCGTCCGCTTCGCCGGCATCGGCACCGCCGCTCCCGCCGCCGGCGTGCTGGCCGCCATCGATTCGGCCGACCTGATCGTGCTCGGTCCGGCCGACCCGGTGGCCGGGATGCTGCCGATCCTCGGCCTGCCCGGGGTGACCCAGGCCCTCGAACAGCGCCGGGACCGGGTGGTGGCGGTCTCGCCGGTGGTGGCCGCGGCGCCGGGGGGTGACGAGGCTGAGCGGCGCCGGGGGGAGGCCCGGGCCGCGCTGCTGGCGGCGATCAACCTGCCCGACTCGGCCTCGGGGGTGGCGCGGCTGTACCGGGACATCTGCGGGCGACTCATCTATGACCGGGCCGACCGGGGCGAAGGGGCTCGCATCGAGGCTCAGGGGCCGCGGGCGGTGGCGGCTGACCTGGGGCTGGAGCGGGGAGCGAGTCCGGACTCGCTGCTGGCGGCGCTGCTCGGGGGCCCGGTCATCCGGTCCTGACCGGTGAGTTGACCGGACCGGGACTTTTGCATCCGGCGTGGGTTCTTCGGGCGCCCCCGTAGCCTGCTGTCGCCATACGCGTCCTGCCAGTCGCTTCTGGCGCGCGGTCGTTTGTCTGCAATGTGACATTGAGGACCTAAGAGTGTCGGCAATGTAACATTGAGGACAAACGAGCCGGGGCCGTCTGGCGGCAGTACTACAGCCTGTTCAACCAGTACGAGCGGGTCAACCCGTGATCCAGCGCAAGGCGCTGCGCGGCCGTGGCCGGAGATTCCCTGGTTCTTCACCGCACTGGCCGCCTCGGTGGCCACCGGGTGGTCCGGCGGCATTCCGTCGCTCCGGCTTAGCGCGACCCGGCCTGACGCCGCTCGCCCACCGGGACCGGCGGCTGGTCCGGCCGGGCCGGCGGCCGGGCGGTTTGCGGGCTCCGGCCCCCGGCCATGGTGGCGGCCGCGTCGGCGTCGCGGATGGTGACGGCGACGGTGACCGCGAGCAGGGCGGCGGCCGCGGCCGCGAAGAAGGCGTCGTGGTAGGCGGCCAGGTTGACGGTCACGTGGCCGCCGGACCGGCCGGTGGGGCCTCTGGTGGGGCTCACGGCCGCGAGCACGGTGGAGAGCAGGGCCACGCCGACCGCCCCGCCCAGCTGCTTGCCGGCGTTGAAGATCGATGACGCCCGGCCGGTCTGCGCCTTGGTGATCGTCGCCATCGAGAACGCCTGGGCCGGGATGAACACGCACGCGATCCCCAGCCCGAGGCCGAACATGACCAGCCGCACCAGCCACAGGCTGGTGGCCGGGGTGACCAGGGCCATCAGCACCAGCGTGGCCGCCACCGCCAGCAGGCCGGCGGTGACGATGCGGCGCGGGCCGAACCGCCGGTACAGCACCCGGGTCACCAGCTGCCCGCCCGCCATCGTCCCGAGCGCGGCCGGGAACGTGGTCAGCCCGGCCTGAACGGCGGACAGGCCCAGCGCGTCCTGGAAGAACAGCGCGGCCAGGAACAGCGCGCCCAGGTAGGCCACCGACCCCAGTCCGTACAGGCTGGTCGCCGCCCGGAACAGGTGGTTGCCGAACAGGCGCAGGTCCACCAGCGGGCGGGCGATGCGCAGCTCGATCACGACCAGCGCGGTCAGCAGGGCAACACCCACCACGATGGCGGACAGCACCGGGGCGCTGGCCCAGCCCAGGACCGGGCCCTCGGAGATGCCGTACATGGTGGCGCCCAGGCCCAGCCCGGACAGCGCCAGGCCACCCACGTCCAGGCGGCCGGGGTGCTCGGGCCGGTGCTCGGCCAGCATGACCGCGCCGAACACGAGCATCGCGGCGCCGATCGGCACGTTGACGAAGAACACCAGCCGCCACGACAGGTAGCTGGTGAACAGGCCGCCGAGCACCGGCCCGAGGGCGGGTGCGAGCGCGGTGAAGATGGCCAGGATGCTCGAGATCCGCACCCGCTCGGCGGGCGGGTAGACGCGGAACAGCATGGCCAGCCCGACCGGGGTCATGACCGCGCCGCCCACGCCCTGCAGGACCCGGAAGGCGACCAGCTCATTCAGCCCGGTGGACAGCCCGCACAGGGCCGAGGCGATCGTGAACAGGCCGATGGCGCCGAGCAGGGCCCGGCGCCCGCCGATCCGGTCACCCAGCCAGCCGGAGGCCGGGATGAACACGGTCAGGCTGACCAGGTAGGCGATCGACACCAGGCCGACGCTGCCCGGTCTGGCGTGGAAGTCCCGGCCCAGGGTGGGCAGCGCCACGTTGACGATCGTGGTGTCGAGGATCGCCATGAACATGGCGGCCACGTACACCACGGCGACGGCCAGCTTCTGGTTCCGGTCAGCGCTCACCACCCAAACGTAGACACTATCGATGACAGTGTCAATCTTTTATAGAGTCAATGAACGACATGCTCTATGATGGTGGGCATGTTCTCCTCGTCGGGTGAGTCCGTGGCGGTCATCGACGGCCAGGCCGAAGACGCGGCGGCCGAGGTGTGGCGGCGCATCCGCTCGATCAGCCACGACCCCCAGGCCATGGCCGTGTGCCACCAGATCACCCAGGAGACCGGGCTGGCGCTCGCCCCGCAGCGGGCCCTGCTGGTGCTGCCGCTGGACGAGGCGATCTCCATGCGCCAGCTGGCCCGCCGCCTGGGCTGCGACAACTCCTACGTGACGCCCTTGGTGGACACGCTCGAGGGCCGGGGCCTGGCCGTCCGGCGGCCCCATCCGAGCGACCGGCGGGTCAAGGTCATCGAGCTCACCGAGCCGGGCCGGGCGCTGGCCGAGCGCGTGCAGCTGGCCGACAGCACCCCGCCGGACACGTTCGGCCAGCTGACCGAGGCCGAGCTCGGCACCCTCCGGGATCTGCTCCGGAAGCTCGACCCGGTCTAGCTGCCCCGGTAGGTCGAGTAGGCGAACGGGCTCAGGGTGAGCGGGACGTGATAGTGCCCGCCGCCGTTGGCGACTTCGAAGGTCACCATGACCTCTGGATAAAAGGTCTTACGGCCGTCGCGCGCAAAGTAGTCCCCGGTCCCGAACCAGATCCGGTACACCCCGGGGGCCAGGTCGTCCGGGCCCAGCTCGCCGATCCGGCCGTCGGCGTTGGTGGCCCCGGAGGCGATCACCGCACCGTCGGCTGATTCCAGCCGTACCGCCACCCCGGCCGCGGGCGCACCCAGGGCCGTGTCCAGCACGTGCGTCGTCACCGTACTCATGATCGGGTCCCCTCGATCAGCTTAGTCAGCCGCAGGTCGTTGATCTTGATCAGCTCGGCCCGCACCGCCTGGCGCTCGGTCTCCGGGTCGTGGCCCAGCCGCCCGCGCAGGATCGCCAGCAGCTCCGGAGCGCTGCGGCCGGCGGCGCAGACCAGGTAGATGTGCCCGAACCGCGCCTCGTAAGCCTGGTTACCGGCCGCCAGCTCGGCCCGCACGGAATCGTCCGCCCCCGCCACCCCGGACTGCTCGGACCGGGAGAAGGAACTGTGCCCGGCCGCCGGCGCCTGCCCGATCCGCGGGTGGCCGGCCAGCGCCTCGCTCACGTCGGCGTCGGTCAGCGCGCCGGCCGCCGCCGCCAGCAGGGCGGGCCGCGACGGGTACGGCCGGCCGTCCGCCACCTGGGCGGCCCAGCGGTTCGCCCGGCAGCACGCGAGCAGGGCGTCCCGCGCCTGCGCGGCGGGCAGCCGGTTGAAGGCGTCCAGCCCGATGCCTGCTTGCGTCTGGCCGGCCGCGGATCTGCCTGCGGTGTTCACCGAATGCCTCCCGCTACCCCTTGACCCTTTCGAATGATGAATCTAACTTATCTGTAATCCGGAAACCAAATTTCGTAATGTGGAAGTGAAGCGATGTCGCTGACCAGTACCACCGAAGCCCCGCCCCCGGGCGCCCCGGACCAGCGGTCCGTCCATCCCGTGGACGAGGTGCTGCCGGCCCACCGGCTGTTCATCCTCGGGCTGCAGCACCTTTTCATCATGTACGCGGGCGCGGTGGCGGTGCCGCTGATCGTCGGCGGGACGCTCAAGCTCCCCACCTCCACCATCGGTCTGCTGGTCAACGCCGACCTGCTGGTGTCCGGGGTCGCCACCCTGATCCAGAGCGTCGGGATCGGCAAGATCCTCGGGGTCCGGCTGCCGGTGGTCGCGGGCGCCACGTTCACCGTGCTCAGCCCGATGATCATCATCGCCCAGCAGTACGGGCTGGCCGCGGTGTACGGGGCGCTGCTCTGCGCGGGCGTGTTCGGCCTGCTCATCGCCAAGCCGTTCTCGATGCTGGTGCGCTTCTTCCCGCCGCTGGTGGCGGGCACCGTCATCTGCGTCATCGGGCTGTCGCTGATCGGCGCCGACGTCAGCCTGATCGCGGGCGACGACCCTACCTCGAAGACGTTCGGGCAGATCTCCCACATCGCCCTGGCCGGCCTGGTGATGCTGATCATCGTGGTCATCACCCGGGTGTTCCGGGGGTTCGTCAGCCAGATCGCGGTGCTGCTGTCGATCGTGATCGGCACGCTGGTCGCCTGGCCCATGCACCTGCTGAACTTCGCCAGCGTGAGCGGGTCGAAGTGGGTCGGCTTCAGCGGCGTGTTCCGGTTCGGTCACCCCAAGTTCGAGGCGGCCGCGATCATCTCGATGTGCATCGTCATGCTGGTCACCTACACCGAGTCGACCGCCGACATGCTGGCCGTGGCGGAGATGGTGGACAAGAAGCTGACCCCGGCCGACCTGGCCCGCGGGCTGGCCACCGACGGGCTGTCGGCCGTGCTGGCCGGGTTCTTCAACTCGTTCCCGGACACCGCCTTCGCCGAGAACGTCGGGCTGGTCGGGCTGACCCGGGTGCGCAGCCGCTGGGTGGTGGCCACCTGCGGCGCGCTGCTGGTCCTGCTGGGCATCCTGCCCAAGATCGGCCAGGTGGTGGCCAACGTGCCCGGCCCGGTGATCGGCGGCGCCGCCACCGTGATGTTCGCGATGGTGACCGCGGTCGGCATCCAGACCCTGCACAAGACGTCGTTCGACGGCAACCACAACCTGCTGATCGTCGCGGTGGCATTCTCGGCCGGCCTGATCCCGGCCGTCCAGCCGTCCTTCTACGAACACTTCCCGACCGACTTCCAGGTCATCTTCGGGTCCAGCATCACCTCGACGGTGATCGTGGTGTTCACCCTCAACCTGGTGTTCAACCACTGGACCCGTTCGCCCAAGGGGGAGAGCGCGGTCAGCCTGGCCGTCCGTGAGGGCGGGGTCGCCCTCGACGTCCCGGAGGGTGGCGTGCCCGACGACCCGACCACCGTCGGGCCCGTGGCACCGGAGCGCCAAGAGCGTTAGCGGCGTACGAGGGCGCGGTTCAGGCCACGCCCTCGCTCCGATGCCGTCCCGTCTAGGGCTACGGCTGTGGCGGGGAAGGCCCCGCGAAGGAGCGGACCCAAACCGATATCCATCCAGCAACGTCATGGATCCTCTAAGCTCGACCGCACGGGGGTGTTCCGTTTACCGGATTGGTTAATATAGTTCAAGGGGGCACATTCCGTTGGAGGTGCACTTGGAGGACGGTCGCCTCGGCCAGACGTTCGAGAGTGACAGGGTGATGCAGAAGAGATTCGGGGCAGAGCGAGCTAAGAAGCTGAAGATTCGAATTGCGGCCTTGCGCGCGGCAGAAACCCTGGAGGACCTGCGCCATGCACCTGGACGCTGCCACGAGCTGACCGGCAACCTGGCTGGCTTGCTCACTCTCGATCTCGATGGCCCGAACCGACTGTGCTTTCGCCCGCTCGAGGAGGTCGACCCGGGGCCGGGAGGCGGTCTCGATTGGACGAAGGTCACCGCCGTCGTTGTGACCGGCGTCATCGATCCTCATTAGCTACCAGGGACAGGAGGGCAGTGATGGTGACCAAGAACGACGACCTGTACAGGCTGGGCGATGCAGACTATGCGACTTCGCCTGGCGAGACCCTGCAGGATCTTATGGATGAACAGGGCCTGACGCAGCGTGATCTTGCTCGTCGTGCCGATCTGAGCCCAAAGCACGTCAACCAACTGCTCCATGGTCTTGTGCCATTGAGTCCTGCGGTAGCCCAGAGGCTGGAACTTGTCACTGGTATGCCTGCCCGCATGTGGAATCAGCTGGAAGCTCTTTATCAGTCCGATCTCCAGCGAATACAAGCTAAACGCGATCTCGAAGAGTATTCGGGCTGGCTGGATTCTTTGCCGGTCAAGGCTCTTCTCAAAAGAGGAGTGGTGCCAGAAGTTCCTGGCGATCAAGCTTCTCGTGTGCAGCAGATGCTGAGCTTTTTTGGAGTGGCCAACGTTTCGGCTTGGGACAGCGTCTACTCAAGCCTTGAGTGCTCCTTTCGGCAATCCGTGGCTCATGAGATAAAGCCTGGTTCTGTAGCGGCGTGGCTGCGTCTTGGCGAGATCGCGGCTCGTGAAATAAAATGCGCGCCCTTCGATCAAAAGGGCTTGCGGTCTGCCTTGCCTGAGTTGCGATCGTTGACCATTGAACCGCCAGAGGTTTTCGTGCCCAGGCTCCAAGCCATTTGTGCTGGCAACGGTGTAGCGGTCGTCTTCGTAGCGGAGATAGAGGGTGCGCGGGCTAGTGGGGTCATGCGCTGGCTCACTCCGGAGAAAGCCCTCGTGCAGCTTAGTTGTCGCTACAAGAGTGATGACCATCTATGGTTTACTCTCTTCCACGAGCTTGGGCATGTATTGCTTCATGGCAAGACAGATCTATGGATTGAGGATGGTCATCACCCTGATCGTAATCCTAAGGAAGCCGAAGCCGACCGCTTCTCAGGCAATATTCTGATTCCACCTGCTGATGCCTCGGCGCTCGTTACTCTGAAGTCCAAGTCCGCGGTCGTCGACTTCGCGCGCCGAATCGGAATAGCGCCGGGAGTGGTAGTTGGCAGGCTTCAGCATGATTGCCTTTGGTCACCCAGAGATGGGAACGGTCTTAAGCAAAAGATAGATCTAGCGCAAATTGGGCACGTCTCAGCCTAGAGCACTCGGTTGCTGCTCAGTTGTTCTCAGGCTGCGCCCTCGGCCGCGATCGTCTTCGAGATCTCGGCCGCGATCCCGGTCAGGGCGGGCACGATGCGGGCGGCCGCGTCGTCGGTCATCCGCCCGGCCGGCCCGGACGACGACACCGCCAGGGCGGCAGGCGCGTCCGGGACCGCGACCGCGAAGCAGCGGACGCCGATCTCCTGCTCACCCTCGTCGACCGCGTAGCCCTGCTGGCGGATCACCTCCAGGTGCGCCATCAGCAGCTCCGGGTCGGTGATCGTGGTCGGGGTGAACGCGGGCATCTCTCCCGTCCCCAGCAGGGCCCGGGCCTCGGCCGGCGGCAGCTGGGCGAGCAGCGCCTTGCCGACCGCGGTGGCGTGGGTGCGGACCCGGCGGCCGGGCTCGGTGAACATCCGCATCTGGTGCGGGCTCGGCACCTGGGCCAGGTAGACGACCTCGTCGCCGTCGAGCAGGGCCAGGTTGGCGGTCTCGCCGGTGGCCCGGACCAGCTGGGCCAGGAACGGCCGCAGCGAGGTGCCGAGCATCCGGCTGGAGATCTCGCCCAGCCGGATCAGCCGCGAGCCCAGCGTGTACCGGCGGGACGCCTCCTGGCGGACGTACCCCCGGTTGACCAGGGTGCGCATCAGCCGGTGCACAGTAGGAAGCGGGAGGCTGGAGGCGGTGGCCAGCTCGGACAGGCCCATGGCGCCGCCCGCGTCGGCCAGCATCTCCAGCAGGTCAAAGGCGCGCTCGATCGACTGCACACCGCCGGCCGGGCGGGATTCCTGCCCCAAGTCGCTCACGTTTTCCATCATACAAAATCCCAAATTCGCAATTCAGAATTTTCGGGCCCGCTCCCGCCTCAACGGTTGACTGCCCGCGACACCAAGCCTAGTGTCCTCCATGTAACGGAAAACTACTTCCACGATACGGAAAAGTCCATGACTTCTCAGGCCGGTCACACGCTGCCCTACCTGGCCAACTGCTCACTGCTGTTCACCGAGGAGCCGCTGCTGCAGCGGCCCGCCGCGGCCGCCGCGGCCGGGTTCACCGCCATCGAGTTCTGGTGGCCGTGGCCGGACCAGCCGGTGCCCGCCGACCGCGACGTGGACCAGTTCGTGGCCGCCGTCGAGGACGCCGGGGTGTCCCTGATCGGGCTGAACCTCTTCGCCGGGGACCTGGCCGGCCCGGACTGCGGGGTCGCCTCGATCCCGGCCCGCAGCGGGCAGTTCCGCGACAACATCGACGTCGCCACCGGGATCGGCGAGCGGCTGGGCGTGCGCGGGTTCAACACGCTGTACGGCAACCGGGTGGACGGGGTCACGGCCGCCGCCCAGGACGAGCTGGCCACCGAGAACATCGTGCTGGCGGCCAAGGCGGCGGCCGGCCTCGGCGCCCAGATCTTCATCGAGCCGGTCAGCGGGCCCAAGCCCTACCCGCTGCGGACCGCGGCCGACGCGGTGGCGGTGGTGGACCGGGCCGGGGCGGCCGGTGCCGCCAACGTGACGTTCCTGTGCGACCTGTACCACCTGGCCGCCAACGGTGACGACCTCGACGCCGCGATCGCCGCCCACACCGGCGTCACCGGCCACGTGCAGATCGCCGACAGTCCCGGCCGCGGCGAGCCCGGCAGCGGCCAGCTCGACCTCGACCGCTACCTGCGGGCGCTGCAGGACCGCGGCTACCAGGGCTGGGTCAGCCTCGAGTACAAGCCCACCACCAGCACCGAGGCCAGCCTGGCGTGGCTGCCCGGCGACCGCCGCGCCGCTGCCCCCCAGGAGGACCACTCGTGAGCACCAAGATCGCCTTCATCGGACTGGGCATCATGGGCGGCCCGATGGCCGCCAACCTGGTCAAGGCCGGGTTCGAGGTCACCGGCTACAACCGCACGCCCGCCAAGGCCGAACAGCTGGCCGATGCGGGTGGCCGGGCCGCCAAGAGCATCGCCGACGCGGTGCGTGACGCCGACGTGGTCGCCACCATGGTCCCGGACTCGCCCGACGTCCGGGCGGTGCTGACCGGCGAGGACGGCGTGTTCGCGCACGCCCCCCAGGGCGCGCTGATCATCGACTTCTCCACCATCCGGCCCGACGTCGCCGCCGACCTGGCCGCGGCCGGCCACGAAAAGGGCTTCCGGGTGCTCGACGCCCCGGTCTCCGGCGGCGAGGCGGGCGCCATCGAGGGCGCCCTGTCGATCATGGTGGGCGGCGCGGCCGACGACTTCGCCGCCGCCCAGCCGGTGTTCGACGCCGTCGGCAAGACGATCGTGCACGTCGGCCCGGCCGGCTCGGGGCAGACGGTCAAGGCCGCCAACCAGCTGATGGTGGCCGGCCACCTGGCCCTGCTGGCCGAGGCGGTCACGTTCCTGGAGGCCTACGGGGTCGACACCGAGGCGGCCCTGCGGGTGCTGGGCGGCGGCCTGGCCGGCAGCACCGTGCTGCAGCGCAAGGGCCCGGCCATGCTGGCCCGCGACTTCACCCCCGGCTTCCGTATCGCCCTGCACGACAAGGACATGGGCATCGTCACCGCCGCCGCCCGCGAAGCGGGGGTGGTGATCCCCCTCGGGGCGGTCGCCGCCCAGCTCGTCGCCTCGCTCAAGGCCCAGGGGGACGGCGGCCTCGACCACTCGGCCCTGCTCAAGCTGATCCAGCAGCTGTCCGGCCGCGACCAAGAACAGGAGAACCAGAAATGACCCGCATGACAGCCGCGGACGCGGCGGTGGCCATCCTGCGCCGCGAAGGCATCACCAACGTGTTCGGCCTGCCCGGGGCGGCCATCAACCCGTTCTACGCGGCCATGCGCCGGGACGGCGGGATCCACCACACGCTGGCCCGCCACGTCGAGGGCGCCTCGCACATGGCCGAGGGCTACACCCGGGCCCAGGCCGGCAACATCGGCGTCTGCGTGGGCACCTCCGGCCCGGCCGGGACCGACATGATCACCGGCCTGTACTCGGCCTCGGCCGACTCGATCCCGATCCTGGCCATCACCGGCCAGGCCCCGGTGGCCAAGCTGCACAAGGAAGACTTCCAGGCGGTCGACATCGCCGCCATCGCCGCCCCGGTGACCAAGCTGGCCATGACCGTACTGGAGCCCGCCCAGGTGCCGGGCGCGTTCGCCCAGGCGTTCCACCTGATGCGCTCGGGCCGGCCCGGGCCGGTGCTGCTCGACCTGCCGTTCGACGTGCAGCTGGCCGAGATCGACTTCGACATCGACACCTACCAGCCGCTGCCGGTCTACCAGCCGGCCGCGACCCGGGCCCAGGTCGGCAAGGCCCTCGACATGCTGGCGGCGGCCGCGCACCCGCTGATCGTGGCGGGCGGCGGCGTGATCAACGCCGACGCGGCCGATCTGCTGGTCGAGCTGGCCGAGCTGACCGGCGTCCCGGTGGTGCCGACGCTGATGGGCTGGGGCGTGATCCCCGACGACCACCCGCTGATGGCGGGGATGGTCGGCCTGCAGACCGCCCACCGCTACGGCAACGCCACCATGCTGGCGGCCGACTTCGTGCTCGGCATCGGCAACCGGTGGGCCAACCGGCACACCGGCGGCCTCGACACCTACACCAAGGGCCGCACGTTCGTGCACGTCGACATCGAGCCGACCCAGATCGGCCGGGTGTTCGCGCCCGACTACAGCATCGTCTCCGACGCCGGGGCGGCGCTGCGGCTCTTCGTCGAGGCCGCCCGCGAGCGTCAGGCCGCGGGCCGGCTGCCGGACCGGGCCGCCTGGGCGGCCGAGTGCCGCAAGCGCCGGGCCACCATGCAGCGGCGCACCCACTTCGACGAGGTGCCGGTCAAGCCCCAGCGGGTCTACGAGGAGATGAACCGGGCCTTCGGCCCGGACGTCCGCTACGTGAGCACGATCGGCCTGTCGCAGATCGCGGCCGCCCAGTTCCTGCACGTCTACCGGCCGCGGCACTGGATCAACGCGGGCCAGGCGGGCCCGCTGGGCTGGACCGTGCCCGCCGCCCTCGGCGTGGCCGTGGCCGACCCGGACGCCACCGTGGTCGCGCTCTCGGGCGACTACGACTTCCAGTTCATGATGGAGGAGCTGGCCGTCGGCGCCCAGTTCAACGTGCCGTACCTGCACGTACTGGTCAACAACGCCTACCTGGGCCTGATCCGGCAGTCGCAGCGGGCGTTCGAGATGGACTACTGCGTCCAGCTGTCGTTCGACAACATCAACAGCCCGGAGACGGCCGGCTACGGGGTCGACCACGTGAAGGTGGCCGAGGGCCTCGGCTGCAAGGCCCTGCGGGTCACCACGCCCGACGAGATCGCCCCGGCGCTGGAGAAGGCCAGGAAGCTGATGGCCGAGTACCGGGTGCCGGTGGTGGTCGAGATCGTGCTCGAGCGGGTCACCAACGTCTCGATGGGCACCGAGCTCGACAACGTGACCGAGTTCGAAGAGCTAGCACTGTCGAGTGCCGACGCTCCCACCGCGACCGTGGCCATGTTGGACTAGTAGTCATGCGGATCGTGATCGCCCCGGACAAGTTCAAAGGGTCGCTGCCCGCCACCGAGGTGGCGGCCGCGATCGCCGCCGGGCTCGGTGGGACCGGGGCCGAGCTGGTCACGATCCCGGTGGCCGACGGCGGCGACGGGACCGTCGACGCGGCGGTGGCGGCCGGTTACCAGCGGGTGCCGGTCACCGCGGCCGGCCCGACCGGCCAGCCGGTCGCCACCAGCTACGCCCGCCGGGGCGACCTGGCCCTGGTCGAGCTGGCCACCGTGTGCGGCCTGGAACGGCTGCCGGGCGGTACCCGGGCGCCGATGGACGCCTCCAGCTACGGCGTCGGCGAGGTGCTGGCGGCGGCGCTGGCGGCCGGCGCCCGGGAACTGGTGCTGGCGGTCGGCGGCAGCGCCAGCACCGACGGCGGGGCCGGCCTGCTGCAGGGCCTCGGCGCCCGGGTGCTCGACGGTGACGGGCGGCCGCTCGGCCGCGGCGGGGCGGCCCTGGCCGACGTGGCCGGGCTCGACCTGACCGGCCTGCCCGCGAGCCTGCAGCAGGCCCAGGTCACGCTCGCGGCCGACGTCGACAACCCGCTGACCGGCCCGGACGGCGCGGCCGGGATCTTCGGCCCGCAGAAGGGCGCCACCCCCGGCCAGATCGCCGAGCTGGACACCAGCCTGCGGCGCTGGGCCAAGGTGGTGGCGGAAACGACCGGCACCGACTGCGCCACCGCTCCCGGGGCGGGCGCGGCCGGCGGGGTCGGCTTCGCCGCGCTGGCGGTGCTGGGCGCCCAGCGGCGGCCCGGCATCGAGATGATCCTGGAGCTGGTCGGCTTCGACACCGCCCTCGACGGCGCCGACCTGGTCGTCACCGGCGAGGGTTCGCTCGACCTCCAGAGCCTGGCGGGCAAGGCCCCGGTCGGGGTGGCCCGGGCGGCCGCCCGGCGCGGCGTCCCGGTGGTGGCGGTGGCCGGCCGCAGTGAGCTGACCCCGGTCCAGGCCGCGGCGGCCGGGATCACCGCGATCCACGCCCTCAGTGACCTGGAACCCGATCCGGCCCGCAGCATCGCCGGGGCCGCCGACCTGCTGGAGCGGATGGCCCGCGAGCAGCTGACCGAGTGGAGCCCACGATGAGTTTCGATCTTCTGATCAAAGCGTCCCGCGCGGTGGTGGGCGGCGAGCTCCGGCCGGCGCTGGTGGCGGTCCGGGACGGCCGCATCGCCGCCGTCGAGGACCTCGACGCACCGGGGCTGGCTCGCGAAGGCGCGGCCGAGGTGATCGAGCTGGCGGCCGACGAGGTGCTGCTGCCCGGCCTGGTCGACACCCACGTGCACGTGAACGAGCCGGGCCGGACCGAGTGGGAGGGCTTCGCCACCGCCACCCGGGCGGCCGCGGCCGGCGGCGTCACCACGATCATCGACATGCCGCTGAACAGCATCCCGCCCACCTGCGACGTTCCCGCCCTGGAGATCAAGCGCAAGACCGCCGCCGCCCAGGTCCACGTGGACACCGGGTTCTGGGGTGGCGCCATCCCCGGCAACGTGCCCGACCTGCGCCCGCTGCACGAGGCGGGGGTGTTCGGCTTCAAGTGCTTCCTGCTGCCGAGCGGGGTGGACGAGTTCCCGCCGCTGGATGAGTCCGGGCTGGAGCTGGCCATGCGCGAGATCGCCTCGTTCGGCGGCCTGCTGATCGTGCACGCCGAGGACGGTCACGAGGTCACCGACGCGCCGCCCGGGCGCGCCTACCAGGGCTTCCTGGCCTCGCGGCCGCCCGCCGCCGAGCAGCGGGCCATCGCCACCCTGCTGGCCGTGGCCGAGCGGACCGGCGCCCGGGTGCACGTGCTGCACCTGTCGAGCGCGGCCGCGCTCCCCGCGCTCAATGCCGCCCGCGAGCGCGGGGTCAAGGTCACCGCCGAGACCTGCCCGCACTACCTGACCCTGGACGCGGCCGAGGTCCCGGACGGGGCCACCCAGTTCAAGTGCTGCCCGCCGATCCGCGACGCCGCCAACCGCGACGCCCTGTGGGAAGGCCTGCGGAGCGGGCAGATCGACTGCGTGGTCTCCGACCACTCACCCTGTACGGCCGACCTCAAGCACCTGGACACCGGCGACTTCGCCACCGCCTGGGGCGGCATCGCCGGGCTGCAGCTCGGGCTGCCGGCCGTGTGGACCGCCGCCCGCGCCCGCGGGGTCCCGCTGACCGACGTCGTCACCTGGATGGCCACCCGGACGGCGGCGCTGGCCGGCCTCGACCGCAAGGGGGCGCTGGCGGCCGGCCGGGACGCGGACTTCTGCGTGTTCGCGCCGGACGAGACCTTCGTGGTCGACGCCGCCACCCTGGCCCACCGCAACCCGGTGTCCGCCTACGACGGGCAGCGGCTGACCGGCGTCGTCCGCCGCACCTGGCTGCGCGGCGCCAGCGTAATCCCATTGGCCACCGGCGGCCCGCGCGGCCGCCTGCTCAGCAGGACGGACTCATGACCAGCGAACTCAAGCAGCAGTGGCCCGACCTGGCCGGCCGGGACCTGGGCGGCAGCGTGGTCTACGCCAACGACGAGCTGTTCGCCGTCCGCGAGAACCTGATCAAGCCGGGCGACCCGGTGTTCCAGCCGCACACGTTCGGCCCCAAGGGCCAGATCATGGACGGCTGGGAGACCCGGCGGCGGCGCGAGCCCGGCCACGACCACGCGATCGTCCGGCTCGGCGTGGGCGGCGTGATCCGCCGGGTGGTCGTCGACACCTCCTACTTCACCGGCAACTACCCGCCCGAGGTGTCGGTCGAGGGCTGCGGGGCCGAGGGCTACCCGGGCCCGGCCGAACTGGCCGCGGCGCAGTGGGTCACGCTGGTTCCGCGCAGTCCGGTCGAGGGCGACCGCCGCAACGAGTTCACCGTCACCGTTGAGCAGCGCTGCACCCACATCCGGCTGAGCATCTACCCGGACGGCGGGGTGGCCCGGCTGCGGATACTGGGCGTGCCGGTCCCCGACCCGCGGCTGCTGCCCGGCGTCATCGACCTGGCCGCGCTGGAGAAC
>Ga0213875_10000880_pt1 | contig 22051 bp, 15 predicted proteins | sample BarmaccomBMRX_R8_FD_160105 | JGI IMG/M metagenome (GOLD analysis project Ga0213875, IMG submission 160105) | Root-associated microbial communities from Barbacenia macrantha in rupestrian grasslands, the National Park of Serra do Cipo, Brazil - RX_R8 | ecosystem: Host-associated > Plants > Roots... | reverse complement strand
TGCTTGCGCTGGTCTTCGGTGCGCAGGTCCTGCGCGCCGCGGGGCTTGCCGAGCGCATCGAGGGTGGCCTGCAGCGCGGCCGCACACGCCGGGCTCAGGTTCCCGGTCAGCACCCCGGCGCCGTCGAAGGTGGGCTCCAGCCGCACCCGCCGGTCATCAAACGGCTTGCCCTCCTCCGGGTCCGGGGCCTGCGACCGGCACCGCTCATACATGTCCGCAGCCAGGATCCCCAGATCCGGAAACGGCACCCCGCCCGCCGCCGCGGCCAGCAAGATCGCATCCGCCGCCGCCCGGTTCTCCCGCGGCAGCCGGTCACTCCACTCACAGATCTGCCGGGCCCACGATTCGGAGAGCTGCCGGGCGGCCAGCGCATCGCGGATGCCGGGGTGGGCGTGCAGCCGGCGCATCCACCCGGCGGCGGCCTTGGCGGCACCCTTGGTCACCCGGGTGACGTGTATCAGCCACGGCACCGGCCCGCCATGCCCGTCGGTCTCGTACCCGCTGCCCGCGGTGAACGCGCCAAGGATCGCGGCGTGCGCCGCGGTCTGCATCCCCTGCGCCTGCCCCAGCGCGACCAGCGCCTCCGCCTGGGCGGCCGACGACAACCCGGCCATGTCGGTGGTGTTCAGGAACTCCAGCCCGCCGCGGATCATCGCCAGCGCATCCGCCAGCGTCGCCGGCGTGGTAGCCGAGGCCGTCACCTCAGGCCCAAGGCCAGGTACGGCAATCGCAGGCTCGGGTGCCGCGGCCGGGCCAGCGGCGCCAACCGCGCCGGAGGAGGCGGCCGCACTGGAGGTACGCTGGCCGAATTCGCCGCTCCGGCCAGGCTCATTTCCCTGGCTCGGGTTTTCGGGCTGAATATTCACCGGGCGACTCACCTCCTCCCATGCCGCACGTGTGGCCCAGAACACTCGAAATCCGTGATGCCTAGCAGCCCCGCACTGCGGGAGAAGTCCCCTTGCCGACCAGAGTTCTCTCATCCAGATACCCTGTCGGCGCTCGCTCGATGCTCAGTTCGAGTATATAGCCTTCATCGCCCGGACTGCAAGCCGGGGAACCGCGATGAAGTATTTTCAATAGCTGGCCGATAAGGGCTACATCGGCACTGATGAGCACGTCCTCAGCCCTGCCAGGGGCAGAACAAGTCGGCCTCCCAGAAGGCCGCCAACAGCGCCCCGCGAAGCTGCGCGCTCCGGGGCGAATGCGCCAACGCCAGCTCAAGACCCAGGGGAATCCGGCGTAGACTCCGTTGCCGCCCCTGGCGCGCCGGGCATTTCGCCAAGGCCATCCATGTCCTTCAGGCCCGCGAGATCCCAGGAGATCACCTCAGCCTGAACGAGACAGGACACTGAAGTTTCAAGCACGCTCTAGAACGGGGCAAAGGAATGACGCGTTCGTATGTCGTCACCGGCGGCGGCCAGGGCATCGGCCGGGTGCTGGCCGAGCGGCTCGCCGGAGATAGCGATCATGTCGTCGTCATCGACCGCGATCCGGCCGTGCTGGGCTGGACCCGCGATCACCGGGCCGCTCCCCGGCTGATGGCCGTGACCGGGGATGCGGCCGACGAGGCCGTCACCGAGCGGGCTGCGGACCTGGCGCAGGAGGCGGCCCCCCTGGCCGGCTGGGTGAACAACGCGGCGGTGTTCCGGGACGCGTGGCTGCACGCGGTTCCGGCGGCCGACGCGCTGGCCCTGATCACCGCCAATATCGGCCCCGCGGTCGCCGGGTGCGCCACCGCGATCCGCCGCTTCCTCGCCGCCGGCGATGGCGGCGGGATCGTGAATGTCTCGTCCCACCAGGCGCAGCGCGCTGTACGCGGCGCTCTGCCGTACGCGACGGCCAAAGCCGCGGTGGAAGGCCTGACGCGGGCGCTGGCGGTCGATTACGGGCCGCGTGGCATCCGGGTGAACGCCGTCGCACTCGGATCGATCATGACTGAGCGCTACAACGAGCTGCTCAGCCGCGATGAGTCTGCGAAAGCGCGCATCGAGGACCAGATACGCACACTGCACCCGCTCGGAAGGATAGGGCGGCCCGAAGAAGTCGCCGCCGCCGTCGCATTTCTGCTGTCCCCGGACTCGAGCTTCATCAACGGGGCGGTCCTGCCGGTCGACGGCGGGCGCGCCGCCCTCGGCCTCGACCCGGAGCAGGCCTGAGCACCAGCACCAGGACGCCATGTCAGGAACTGGACTCGGCCAGGTGCATCCGGATGACCGACTCGAAGTCCTGATCCGGGATAAGGCCCATCCGGGCCGCCCGGTCGGACCGGATCCGCCCGGGCCAGGTCCTCACCATCGCGGCCACCGCCGGGTCGGGCACCCAGTCGATCAGCGCGTCCGCCTGCGGCCCGGCCACCCGCCGCAGCGCCGCGGCCATGTCCGCGACGGTCACGGTGAGCGCGGGCATCGTGACCGCGCTGCGGCCGCCCCACGTCTGGCTGGAAGACACCGCGGCGCACAGCAGCGCGTCAATGGCCTTGCCGGGGGAGGCGAGCGCGACCTCCGTGTCCGGGCTGACCGGGCAGGTCGCGCGCTGGCCGTTCAGCGGCTCACGAATGATGGAGGACAAGAAGCCCGACGCGGCGGCGTTGGGCCGTCCGGGGCGCACCACGACGGTCATCAGCCGCACGGCCCGGCCGTCAAGAAAACCCTTCCGTGTGTAGTCGGCCAGCAAACGCTCCCCGATGAGCTTCTGCGTGCCGTAGCTGGTCTGCGGATTCGGCAGGGTGTGGTCGTCGACGACCGCGGGCAGCGGGTGCTCGGCCGAGGCCCCGAACACGGCGAGGGAGCTGGCGAACACCACCACCGGTCTGGTGCCGAGCGCGCGGCAGGCCGCCAGCAGCGCCTCGGTGGAACGCAGGTTCGCCCGCATGCCCAGGTCGAAGTCGGCCTCGCATTCTCCGCTGACCGCCGCAGCCAGATGAAAGATCACCTCGGCCCCGGCAAGCGCATCCCGCACGCCGGGCCCGCCCGCGCCAGCGCCGGGGGAGCCCGCGCCAGCGCCGGGCCCGGCCGCGCCGGGATCCAGAAGGCCGGCAAGCTCGCCGTGAATCACTCCCACCCGCCTATCGGCGGCCAGGTCGGGCGGCACCGGAACACGGTCGATGAGCGTCACCCGGGACAGCGGCCGGGCCGCGCCGCCCGCCACTGCCAGCGAGCCCGCCGCCAGCAGCACCCGCGCCAGCCGCGAGCCAAGGAACCCCGCGCCGCCCGTCACGACCACGTTCACCATGCCGCCTCCGATGACAGCGCGAGCTCAGGACGCCTTCCGGGAAGCCGGCATGACGTACTTCCACGGCGAAGCCGAGCCGCCGAGTTCCGTCTTCACCTCGATCACCGCGGGCCTGTCCTCCGCCAGCGCCTTGGTCAGCGCCGCGGCCAGCTCACCGGGATCGCGGGCGCGGTAGCCGGCGGCCCCGAAGGCCTCCGCGACGGCGGCGAAATCGGGGTTGCGCAGCCGGGCGCCCAGCTCCCGCCCTTCGAACAGCCGGATCTGGTCGAGCAGCACGTTGCCGTAGGCGTTGTTGTTGAACACGACCGCGATCACCGGCAGGTCATACTGAACGGCCGTGGCCAGCTCGCCGATACCGAACATGAACCCGCCATCGCCGGCGACCGAGACGACGGCCCGCTCCGGGAACGCCGCCTTCACGCCGAGCGCGGTCGGGTAGCCGAAGCCGAGCGTGCCCTGATGCCCGCAGGTGACGAACTGCCGCGGCTGGTGCACCGGGAACCCGACGTAGGAGGCGAAGCCGACCTGGCAGATCTCCTCGACGAAGAAGCCATCCGCCGGCAGCGCCGCCCGGATCGCCTCCAGGTACTCCAGCGAGGCGCCGAGGTCGCGGATCTCCCGCGCCTTGCGCTCCTTGAGATCGCGGAACTCGGCGGCGCGGTCCGGTCGCGCGGGATCGGCCGCCAGCTCCCTGACGAGCGCCGACGTCGCCTCCCTGGCGTCCGCCACGACCGCCACGTCCGGCTCGAGCCGGGCCGCCTGTTTCGGGTCGATGTCGATGAGCACCACGCGCAGTCCGGCCGGCGGGTCCGGCCAGCGGTACCAGGTGAGCTCGAGCCGCGAGCCGATCCCGACGAGCACGTCGGTGCCCGCCCACCGCTCGAACCCCTCCGCGCAGGTGAACCCGTACGGGTCGTCGTCGTCCACCACGCCGCGCCCGCCGCGGAACGACACGACCGGTGCCTGCAGCATCCGGGCGAGCTCGCCGACCTCCCGGGCGGCGCCGCGCGCGCCGCTCCCCACCATGATCATCGGGTTCTTCGCGCCAGCCAGCAGCGCGGCGGCGCGTACCACGGCCTCCGGGTCCGGCGACGGTGGCCGCACCGGGACGGGAGGCACCTCCACCGCCGGCGCCGCCGCGGCCAGCACGTCCCACGGCACGGCGATCGCGGCCGGCCGCGGCCGCCCCGACCTGGCGTGGTACAGCGCCCGCGCGGTCAGCTCGCTGGCCTGCGCGGGGTGCTCGATCATGGCCGCCCATTTGGTCAGCGAGCGCATGGTCGCCAGCTGATCCGGCAGTTCGTGCAGGTGCCCGAGGCCCTTGCCGATGAACCGCGACGGGATCTCGCCGGTGATGCACAGCACGGGGGCGCTCGCCCCGTAGGCGGAGATCAGGGCGGCGCTGGCGTTGAGGAACCCCGGGCCCGGCACCACGGAATACACCCCGGTCCGCCCGGTCGCCTGCGCGTAGCCGAACGCCATGTACGCGACGCTCTGCTCGTGCCGCGCGCCGATCACGCTGATCGCGCCGGCGGACCTGGCGATCGCGTCGAACAGGGGATAGGTCTGCACTCCCGGGATCGCGAAGACGGTGTCGACGCCGTGGCCGATCAGCGACTGCACGATGGCCTCGGCGGTGCTCCGGTACTCCGTCATGCGTCCCTCGTCGCTCGGGCAGGCGGAAATCAAAATAATTATGCCGAACGGGCGGTGGCATCACCCCGGCGCCCGCCGCCTCGTCTTCCGGGGAAGGCGCGGACGCGGGCGCCCTCTTTGCATGACGCTGGCCCGGGGACTCCCCGGGCCAGCAGTTGAGATGGGTGGTTACCGTCCGGCGGTGAGCGCCGGGACCCGCGTAGTCTCCGCGGCCGGGCTGACCGCGCCGGCCGCGCCGGCCGGGCCGGCGGGAATCCGGAGCAGCCGACCCAGCGGGGCGGGCAGCCACCAGTTGGCCTTGCCGAACAGCGCGACCATCGCCGGGACGAGCAGGCAGCGGATCACCACCGCGTCGACCAGGATGCCGGCGCCGAGGCCGGTGGCCAGGATCTTCAGGTCGGTCATCGACGAGGTGGACATGGACACGAAGCTGAGCATCAGGATCGCGGCCGCGCTGGTGACCAGCCGCCCGGTGCGGCCGAGGCCCTCGGTGACCGCCTCGCGGGCGGACCCGGTGCGGTCGTAGGCCTCGCGGATCCTGGTGAGGATGAACACCTCGTAGTCCATCGACAGGCCGAAAAGGAACGCGAACACCATGAGCGGCACCCACATCGTGATCGCCCCGGTGGCCGGGATGCCGAACACCGCCTGTGAGCCGTGGCCGTCCTGGAAGACCCAGGTCAGCACGCCGTAGGCGGCGGCCAGCGAGATCAGGTTGAACACCACGGCCTTGGCCGCCAGCAGCACGGACCGGAACGCCCGGGTCAGCAGACCGAACGTTGCGACGCCGATCAGCGCGAGCATCAGCGGGAAGTCCCCGTACACCGCGTGGTCGAAGTCGATCAGCGACGCGCCGTCCCCGCCGACCCCGAGCACGCCACGGCCGCCCAGCAGGCTGTGCTCCAGCCCGGTGATCGTGGCCTGGCCCGCCGGGACCGAGGACTCGGCGGCCGGCAGCACGCTGACGATCGCGGTCCCCGCCCGGTGGAAGTCCGGGGTGCCGGGGGCGACGGCGGTGTACACGCCGGGCAGGTGAGCGGCCTGCGCGGCGACGGCCTGCTGCGAGCCGGCGGAGGTCAGCACCTCGGCCGGGGTGATGACACCGGACGGGATGCCGCCCCCGGTCAGCGTGACCAGCGCGTCGTGGGCCGGGCCCGCGGTGGCCTGCGCGGCGCTGCCTGGCTCGCCGAGGTGCAGCGACAGCGCCGGCAGCATCAGCACCGCCATGATGCCCAGCCCGGCCAGCGCGGCGGTCCAGCGATGCCGGTAGACCGTCCGCGCCCAGGCCGAGAACACGCGGCTGGCGGACCGCTCGGTGCGCAGCCGCGGCCAGTCCAGCCGGGGGCCGATCGTGGCAAGGATCACCGGCAGCAGTGTGACCGCGACGGCCACCGACACCAGCGGCACCAGCACCCCGCCGTAACCGACGCTGCGCAGCATCGGCACCGGCAGCACGATCATCGACAGCAGCCCGATCGCCACGGTCAGCCCGGAGAACACCACGGCCCGCCCGGCGTGGTTCATCGCCTCGGTGACGGCGGCCTGGTTGTCCCGGCCCGCGGCGCGCTCCTCGCGCCACCGGCTCACCACCAGCAGCGAGTAGTCGATCGCCACGCCCAGCCCGATCAGCGCGATCAGGAACTCCACGATCTGGCTGACCCCGGTGATCTCGGTCAGCCCGCCGACGAGCAGGAACGTGGCCAGCACCGAGATCCCGCCGATGAGCAGCGGAAGCAGGGCGAGGAAGCTGCCGAACACCAGCGCGAGGATGATCAGCGCGCCGAGCGAGCCGATCATCACCTCGGCCATCACCCCGGTGCCCTTGGCGGCGGGCTTGCCGCTGGCCAGCAGCTGGGCTCCGGTGAGGCCGGCGTGCCAGCCGGGCGGCAGCGCCGAGGAGACGGCGCGGGCGATGGCCGGCCCTGCGTCCGGGCCGCCGAACCCGGTCACCGGCGCCGTGTACACCAGCGCGAAGGTGGTCCGGCCGTCGCGGGTGACGAACGCGCTGTCATGCGTGGTGTGGTAATCGGCGATCCGCACGCCCGGCACCGCCTTCGCGATCGCCGCGAAGGCCTGGCCGGTGGCGGCGGCGGCCGCGGGATCGGTGACCCGCTCGCCGGGGGCCACGGTGATCACCGGAACGTACGGGGTCTGCGACCCGCCGTTGCCGTACTCCCCGGCGATCTGGTTGTCCACACGGAACGCCTGGCCCGGCATCGCGAAGTTGTTGGTCATCCGGTGGGTGGTCCCGCTGAGCGTCATCACGCCGGCGGCGGCCACCACGATCCACAGCAGCGTCACCAGCGCCTTGTGGCGGAGGACGAAACGCGTCAAGGCTGGCATCTTCAGGCTCCTTATTCCGCTGCCGGCGGGATTTCCGCCAGCCACCGCAAGCGTGCCGCGCCCGGGCGTACTCGGTCGTCCCGCCGGAGTTGACAGCCGGCGTTACGCCCCCGCGAGTACCCCAGGCGCCGGATACTCCCTGGGGAGTACGCCGGCCGTCAACCCGGGAAGGATGGCCCAGCGGGTCGCGGGCGCCTACGCTGCCGGTATGGATGATGCGTGGACGTGGTGGCACCGCTGGCGGCAATCGCCGGCCGGTGACGCGGTCTTCGCGCTCGCCATGACCGCGCTGCTCGTCTACGGCTCCTACGGCGAGGCCCATCCGAACCGGCCGCAGAGCTACTTTGTCAACGGCCACCACGTGCCATACACCCCAGCGGCCGCGTATCTCCTGGTTGTCGCGGCGTGCCTGGCGCTGGCCTGGCGGCGCCGCTGGCCTGCCGCGGTGCTTGTGGTGTCGGCGACCGCAGTGGCCATCTACTCGCTGCTGGGCTACGTGAACGGAGCCGCGCTGCTCGCCCCGGTTGCCGCGCTGTACTCGCTCGCCACACGGATCAGCGTGAGGCGGGCGATCGCGTGGTCGGCCGGAACGCTGATCGTGCTGATGCTGGCGTCGCTGGCCGCAAACCCGTTCGGCGGGTTCGGCGGCGGGTTCGACATCATGCCCTTCGTCGCCGCCGCCGCCTGCTTCGCCGGCATTGCGGTGGGCAATCGCCGCGCCTACATCAACTCGCTGCGCGACAGCGCCGAGCGGGATGCCCAGCGCCGCATCGACGAGGAGCGGCTGCGGATCGCCCGGGAACTGCACGATGTGGTGGCGCACACGATGGCCACGATCAGCGTGCAGGCGGCTGCCGCCGCCCACGTGCTGACCGAGCGCCCGGAGCAGGCGGCCGAGTCGCTGGCCGCGATCCGCGCGGCGAGCAAGGACGGCCTGCGCGAACTGCGCGCCATCTTGAACGTGCTCCGCCAGGCCGGTGAGGCCGCCGACCCCACCGAGCCCGCGCCCGGCCTGGCAGGGCTCGACGCGCTGGCCGCCGGGGTCAGGCAGGCCGGCCTCCCGGTCACCGTGACCGTCACCGGCCGGCCGCGCCCGCTGCCGGCCATCACCGACCTGGCCGCCTTCCGGATCATCCAGGAGGCGCTGACCAACTCGATCCGGCACGCCGGGGCCGCCGCCGCCGAGGTGTCGCTGAACTACGGCGAAACCGACCTGCGGCTGGAGGTCACCGACACCGGCCGCGGCGTGGCCGGCGACTGGACGGCGCCTGATGGCTCGCCGGGTTCTGGGCCCGGGCACGGGCTGCGCGGCATGCGTGAACGTGCCGCCGCCGCCGGCGGAACGGTCGAGACCGGGCCGGGGCCATCCGGCGGGTTCCGGGTCGCCGCACGCCTCCCGGCCGGGAGAAGCCCGGCACGGGGCGAGCCCGCGCCACCCGCCATCAGCACAGCCTCGGGACAGGGGGCACGCCGGTGATCCGGGTGCTGCTCGCCGACGACCAGGCGCTGATCAGGGCGGGCTTCCGTGTCCTCCTCGATGCCGCCGGGGACCTGGAGGTGGTCGGTGAGGCGGTCAACGGCGAGCAGGCGGTCGAGCTGGCCCGCCGCGAGCGGGCCGACGTCGTGCTGATGGATATCCGGATGCCCGGGGTCGACGGCCTCGAGGCCACCCGGCGGATCGCCGCGGACGACGACCTCGCCGGGGTGAAGGTCGTCATCCTGACCACTTTTGAGTCCGACGAGTACGTCTACCAGGCGCTCCGCGCCGGCGCCAGCGGTTTCCTTGTGAAGGACACCGAGCCGGAGGACCTGATCCGCGCGGTCCGCGTGGTGGCGGGCGGCGACGCGCTGCTGTCGCCGAGCGTGACCCGCCGGCTGATCACATCTCTCGCCAGCCGACCCGGCCTGGGCGGCCAGCCGGGACGGCCCGTCATGCCCGGCCCGAGCCTGTCCCGGCTGACCGAGCGGGAGCGTGAGGTGCTCGGGCTGGTCGCGGCGGGCCTGTCCAACGACGAGATCGCCGCCCACCTGTTCCTCAGCCCGCTCACCACAAAGACCCACGTGAGCCGCATCATGACCAAGCTCGGCGCGCGGGACCGCGCGCAGCTGGTCGTCATGGCCTACGAGAGCGGCCTCGTCGTCCCCGGCTCAGCAGCTTCCTCACCCGCTTAGGAGAGCGCTAGCGATCCGGAACCGCCATCCATCCGGCGATCTGGGTTCGTGAGTTGAAGCCGAGCTTGTTCATGATGCTGCGGACATGGCTTTCGACGGTGCGCTCGGAGATGAACAGCCGCGCGCCGATCTCCTTGTTGCTCAGGCCGTCGGCCACCAGCCGCGCGACATCGGTTTCCCGTTGCCGGAGAACTCCGGCGCTCCCGTGAGCCGAAGCTGCGACCGCCGGAGGAGCGGCTTCACGGAGCGCGAGCCTCACCGCGGCATCTCGGCTGAGCTGATGTCCGGCCTTGAATTCGGTCTCGAATTTCGGCGGACCGAGCGCCGCCGTCACCGATGCCCTGGCCTGCGCCAGTGCCGGGGCCATGCCCGCGTTGATGCGGGCCCCGGCCTCGGCGCGGAGGTTCTCCATCGCTCCGAGGAGCTGCGCGGCCAGCCGCGGCTCGCGTGCCCTCGCCGCACAGCAGCCCAGCCCCCCGATCAGGTGGCACTGTGCCACCCGGTCGTCGAGCTGGCGGGCGATCCGCAGGCCTTCGGCAAGCCGCTGCCCGGACTCGCGAAGGTCCCCGGAGATCAGCGCGGCGAAGCCCTGGTTCAGCAGCATCATGCCGAGGCTGTACAAGTCACCGGCCTCGCGGCTGAGCCGGGCGCCCTGCGAGGCGGCGGACCTGACGGCGCCGAGATCGCCGTCGAGGAGGCCGTTGAGCGCCCGGGCCTGGTGCATCATGAGCGTGGTTCCCAGGTCATCCAGGCCGTCGGCGGCGACCCGGGCCTCGTCGAGCAGCCGCGTTGAGGACGCGCGATCCCCGGCCATGTTGGTGGCGATCGACGCCATGGCGAGCGATCGCGACAGCGCGTCCTGCTGTCCCGCCGCCCGGGCCGCGGTCACCGCGCGTTCGAGCGCAGGCCTCGCGACCGCTGGATCGTTCTGCAATACGGCGAGAAAGCCACGGAGGAAGTATGCCCACGGGGACGCGGCGGGTTTGGCCTCCCGAGCGAGCAGCTCGTCGAGCCACCGCACGCCCTCGGCCGTCGCGCGAGTGATCCAGTACCACCTCAGGCGGGTGGCGAGATCGATGCCGCGCCGGGAGTCCTCGTGGTCCGTAAGGCGCCGGAGGACAGCCCGGATGTTGTCGATTTCCAGCTCCATCCATGCGAGCCACTCGAGCAGCCGATACCGTCCCTCCACCGCGAAGCGCGCGCACCGCGACAGGTAGTAGTCGGCGCAGCGCCGTTCGACGGCGTCCTCCTCGCCCGCCTCGCGCAGCCTGAGACGCGCGTATTCCCGCATCGTCTCGTGCAGCCGGTAGCAGGCGGCGCCGTCGGCGTCCTGCCTGATCACCAGCGACTTGTCGATCAGCGACGCCAGCAGGTCCAGCGCGCGCGCCGCCGGCACATCGCCGGAGCAGCACACCGGCTCGACGTCCTCCAGCGTGAACCGGCCCGCGAACACGCACAGCCGCCTCAGCAGCGTCCGCTCGGCCAGCGTCAGCAGGTCGTAGCTCCATTCGATGGTGGTGCGCAGCGTCTGGTGGCGCGGGAGCGCGGCCCGGCTTCCGCCGGTGAGCAGGCCGAACCTGTCCGTTAGGCGGTCGAGGATCTGCTCGGGCCCCAGCGCCCGCGTCCTGACCGCCGCCAGCTCGATCGCCAGGGGCAGCCCGTCGAGCCGGCGGCACAGGGCGGCGACCGCCGCCCGGTTGGCGGCGGTCAGCTCGAAGTGTCCCGATGCCGCCGCCGCCCGCTCGGTGAAGAGCATGACGGCCTCGTTCTGGCGCAGCTGGGCGAGCGCCTCGGCGGCGTCCGGTGACGGCAGCTCGAGCGGCGGGACCGGCAGCACGTGCTCACCGGTCACCGAGAGCGGCTCCCGGCTGGTCGCGATCACCCGGACTCCCGGTGCCGTCCTGATCGCCTCGCTGACGAGCTGAGCGGCCGCTTCGAGCAGGTGCTCGCAGTTGTCGAGGACCAGCAGCAGCTCCTTGTCCCTGAGGTACGAACGCAGCAGGGCCAGCGGGTCGGTCGCGGCCTGGTGGCGGAGGTCGAGGGCGGCCATGACGGCGTTGCCGACGAGCGCCGGATCCTGGAGCTCAGCGAGATCGACCATCCAGGCGCCGCCCGGCCAGCCGCGTCCAAGGTCGGTCGCGATGCGGACCGCAAGGCGGGTCTTACCCACGCCGCCCGGCCCGACGAGGCTGACCAGGCGCGCGGCCGCCAGCTTCTTCCTGGCTTCGGTCAGTTCCTGGCGACGGCCGACGAAGCTCGTCACCTCGGCAGGCAGGCTGCCCGGCCGGTGGGCGGATCTGGGCACGGGACCGAACGTACTACGACCTCGGTGCCGCTGGCTCAGTACCGGTTCAGGGATTTCACCGATGGCAGCGCTCCGCGTGCTCCCTAGGCTCCGGAGCATGATCGCACAGCATTCCACCCAGGAAGGTCACTGATGGATTCCATCGTTGGTGCTTCGCCGCGCCAGCTGGCCAGGACAGCCGGTGCCCTCTACCTGATCAATATCATTTTCGGCGCCTTCGCCATCGGCGTGGTTCCCGCCATACTGATCGTGCCCGATGCGGCAGCCGCGGCCCACAACATCCAGACCCACGAGCTGCTGTACCGGCTCGGCCTGGCAGCGCACGTCGTGGTCACCCTGACCAATATCCCGATGGCGGTCATCTTTTATGACCTGCTCAAAGTGGTGAACCGGAGGCTTGCGCTGCTGGATGTGTTCTTCACCCTGGTCGCGACCTCCGTTGAGGCCGCAGGCCTGCTCGGCGAGTTCACACCTGTGGTCCTCCTGGGCAACAGGCACTATGCGAGCGTTCTTCCGCCGGCGCAGCTGCACGCGCTGGCGTACCTGCCCGGCGATCTGTCGACGATCGACTACAGCATTTACGGGGTGTTCTACGGCTTTGACATCCTCTGCGTCGCATACCTGGTGTTCAGGTCGACGTTCCTGCCCAGAGCCATCGGCGTCCTGCTGGCGATCGACACCCTGGCCTATTTGACCGACGGCTTCACGGACTTTCTCGCACCAGGGTTTGCCGCCCATCTGGTTCCATGGATCGGGCTGCCCACGATTATCGGTGAAGGATCGCTATGCCTGTGGCTCCTGGTGGTCGGCGTGGACGTCCAGCGCTGGAAAGAGCGGGCGAGCGCGGCAATCCGGATGCGCTCCATCCAGGCGGAGGAACTGGCATGAAACCATCGTCCGCCGCGCTGGGGCCGCACATGGCACTCGGCGCCTGGTTTCCGGCAGGCTCTCGGTGAACCGCCCGGTCGCCCGCGCCGTTGATAATGGCTGTGACGGGAATGGGGCGCGGTTGTGGCCGATCGAAACGGCTCGCCGCGGTTTGAAGTACTGGGGCCGCTGCGGGCGTTCCGGGGGGAGACAGAACTTGTGCTGGGCTGGCCGCGTCAGCGGGCGGTGCTGGCAGCACTGCTGCTGCGCGCGGGCCAGGTCGTTTCGCGAGATGAACTGATTGACGCGGTATGGGGCGCCGACCCGCCGCCGACCGCGGTCAACGTCGTGCACGCGTATATCGCCGGCTTGCGCAGGGCACTCGAGCCGGGCCAGGAACCTCGTGCCCGCGGCAGGCTGCTCGCCTCGGTGCGTCCGGGGTACGTGCTGCACATCGCCGAGAGCCACCTGGACCTCGAGGTGGCCGAGCGTCATCTGGACACCGCCCGGCGGGCGAAGGCCGCGGGGGACCTGCGGGCCGCCGTGGCCGCGCTCGGCACCGCGGTGGCGTTCTGGCGGGGTATCCCGCTGGGTGGCGTACCGGGGCCGCTGGCCCAGATAGAACGGGCCCGGCTGGCCGAGCTGCGGCTTACCGTGCAAGAGGATCGCGCCGAGACCATGCTGCGGCTCGGCGCGGCGGCGGACCTGGCCGGTGAACTCGCCTCGCTGGTCGCCGAGCATCCGTTCCGTGAGCGGCTGGCCAGCTTGCTGATGCGGGCTCTGTACCAATCCGGGCGTCAGGCGGAGGCGCTCGACGTGTACCGGTCCACGCGGCGGATTCTGGCCCAGGAACTCGGCATTGAGCCGGGCCTGAGCCTGCGGCGGCTGCACGATGACATCCTCAGGAACCGCGATATCACGGGTTCGCTGAACGGTGCCGCCTCGCAGGTGACCGCGGCACCAGTGGTACCCCGGCAGCTGCCGGCCGCTCCCCGGCAGTTCACCGGCCGGCGCCCCGAGCTGAGCATGCTGGCGGAACTGGCCCGGGAAGCGGTGACGGAGGGCGCTGTGGTGATCGCAGCGATCGGCGGTACCGCCGGGATAGGCAAGTCCGCCCTGGCTGTGCAGTTCGCCCACATGGTCGCCGACGAGTTTCCCGATGGGCAGCTCTATGCCGACCTGCGCGGATCGGGCGCCGACCCGGCGCCCGCGCAGGAGGTGATCCGCGTGTTCCTCGACGCGTTTTCCGTCGAGCCCGCGCGCATACCGGCCGATCCACGATCACAGGCGGCCCTGTACCGCAGCGTGCTGGCCGGCAAGAAGGTACTGCTGGTGCTGGACGACACCGGCGATGAGGACCAGGTACGCCCCCTGCTCCCCGGCGGCGGCTGCCTGGTGATCGTCACCAGCCGCCGCCGGCTGACTGGCCTGGCCGCGGCCCACGGTGCCACATTGCTCACCCTTGATGTGCTCGGCAAGGACGAGGCTCGCGACCTGCTTGGCCGCCGCATTGGCACGCGGCGCGTTTCCGCCGAGCCAGCGGCGACGGAGGAGCTGGCCGAGCTGTGTGCGCGCCTTCCCCTCGCGCTGAGTATCGCCGCTGCCCGCGCCGCGGGCCGTCCGCAGCTGTCTCTGGCCAGGCTGGCCGCCGGCCTGCGGGATGAAGGCGCCCGCCTGGACATCCTCGACGCGGACGAATCGGCCGGCAGCGTACGCTCGGCGTTCTCGTGGTCGTACAAGGCGCTCAGCGCGCCGGCCGCGCGTATGTTCCGGCTGCTGGGCATCCATCCCGGGCCTGACGTGACCATCGCGGCCGCGGCCAGCCTTGCCGCGGTGACAGCCGCGCAGGCCCGCGGCATCCTGGCTGAACTGGACCGGGAGCATCTGATCACCGAGCATGTGCCCGGCAGGTTCGCCTTTCACGACCTGCTGCGCGCCTACGCCGCGGAGCAGGCTCAGGCCCAGGACGGTGCGGCAGAACGTGAGGTGGCGATCCACCGGATCCTCGACCACTACCTGTCGACCGCCCGGGCCGCCGCGATGTGGCTGCACCAGGGGCGCGAGCCGCCATTTCCGGCCGATCCGTGGCCGGGCGTGGTGCCGGAACCTCTGGCCAGCGACGAGGAGGCGCTGGCGTGGTTCGAGGCCGAGTACCAGGTCCTGCTCGCGGCCGTCACGCTCGCCGCCGGCCAGGGCTTTGACAGACACGCCTGGCAGCTTCCGTGGTGCCTGGTGACGTTCCTCTACCGCCGGGGGCTATGGGACCAGTGGGCCGCCGCCGAGCATGCAGCGCTTGCCGCGGCGGGGCGCCTCGGAGACCTGGCCGGGCAGGCCCGCGCTCATCTGGACCTCGGCTACATCGGCGTCGTGTCCGGCTCCCACGAGGGGGCAGACGCTCACCTGCGGCGGGCGCTCGCCTTGTTCGGTCAGCTCAATGACCGAGAGGGGCAGGCCCGTGCACACAACGCCATGGCGGGTCTCCTGGAGGGTCAGCACCGTTACCTGGAAGCGATGCGCCACGCTCAGCTGTCCCTTGATCTCTACCTGACCATGGGCAACCGGGCCGCCCACGCGAACGCCCTCACCGAGGTCGGCTGGCTGCGAGCGCTGCTCGGTGATCACCAGGGGGCGATCAGCGACGCCACGCGCGCCCTGCGCCTGCACCGCGAACTCGGCAACCGCCATGGCGAGGCAGGCGCCTGGCATACCCTCGGATACGCACACCACGGAATGGGCCGCCACGCCATGGCGCTCAGCCGCTACCGCAAGGCGCTCGCCATCCGGCGCGAGCTGCGCGACCGCCAGCACGAAGCCGAGATCTTTGACCGCATCGGCGAAACGCAGCGTGCCCTGGGTCACCAGGGTGAGGCGCGGGAGGCGTGGCAGCAGGCCCTGACGATCCTCGAGGACCTGCGCCTTTCTGACGCCGATCTGATCCGCGCCAAGCTTGCCCACGCCGCGTTCGGCGATCGGCACGATGCCCGCGCATGACCGGATGATCCTGCGCCCATCAAGCGGCCTTCAGGAAACCTTCACAGACTCTACGGTGGCCGCCGGACACGATGAATGCACCTGTCGCCGGGAGGGGCCCAGCCTCGCGGGGGCGCTGGGTTCCTCCCCGGCAACTCCGGCAGGCCCTCGACCGTACCCGTATGGGCAAGACGCCACCTCAGCGGCGGCTACCCGGCGCCGGGGCGCTCCTGGATGATCCAGTGGTTGCCGTCGGGGTCGGAGAAGAACACCATCGTGCTCCACGGCTCGTCGCTGCGGCCCGGCACCTGGACGCCGTTCTCGTAGTGGACGACCTCGCTGAGCGGAGCACCGAGCCTGGTCAGCTCCGCATGCGTGGCCACGACGTCGGGCACGACGAGGGTCAGCCCGCGCAGCGGCTCGCCGCCGCCCCCGGCCAGCTGGATCGAGCAGCCGGACCCGGGCGGGGTGAGCTGGACGACGCGCATGCCCCCGGGAACCACCCTGTCGACATCCACGCTGAATCCGAACTGCTTGCTGTAGAAGTCCTTCGCGCGGTCCACGTCGGAGACGGGAACCTGCACCACCTCGATCTTCATCTCCACGCTGGGCATCCTCCTGCCGGTGCGATGTGCCGGCGCACGAGTGGTGCGCGCCGGCACCCACATCATTACCGGGACCGTTACCGGTGAGCTACACGACCTCGACCGCATCCACGGCGTGTAGGGGATGCGCAGCCCCGCTCTGGGTGCGGCGCGCCACCCTCGCGCCCTTGCCGTTCCCAGAACCCGGTGCCCTCCCGGGTGCCACTCCTCGTCCCCTTCCCGGTTCTCGCGCCTGGCGGCGGCGCAGGACCGCCTGCTCTCCCCGGCGTCGTCCTGGCGTTTCCTCCATCCGGAGGGCTTACCGTGACGACGCTGAGGCGCGGGGCAACAAGACCGACCGGGTCGACGATCCCTTGAGCCCGGCTCCCACTTATGGGCACCTTTTTTCCACCAAACCGTTCTCTGTTTATGCGTCGTGGAATTTACGGGTCGAATGCGGCACCTTAGTTTCCACCACACCGTTCTCGCTGCCACGTGATGGAAATTAGGGGCCGTAATCGGAAGTCAGGGACCGTGATGGGGCGCGTTGTGAGATCGGAGGCCATGGACGAAACGGGCATAAGAGGCTTAGGCGGCAAATGGCCGCCGGCGCGGAGACGAGACGGGTGGCTGCCGGGATGAGGCGCCCGCGGAGTACGGGTGCCGCGGGGTATGGGTGCCGCGGGGTATGGGTGCCGCGCGGGGGTTACGGGTGCCGCGGGGGTACGGGTGCCGCGGGGGTACGGGTGCCGCGGAGGACGAGACGGGTGGCCGAGGTGAACGCGGATGCGCGCGGGATCAGGCTCGCCCATGCGACTCGGGAGTCTGGAGGCCCGGCTGCTGGCCCTGCGGCGCGCCCAGGCCGCCCGTGGTGCCAAGGCCGCCCATGGTGCCGAGGCCGCCCATGGCGCGGCGGATCAGGTAGGCCCATTCGTCGCGGATCCGGGGCTTGTCGTCCGCGGGCGCTTCGGCCAGTGCCAGCGCCGCCCCGCCGAGCATCCAGAAACAGAACCGGACCAGGCTTTCGGCCGCCCTGTCCTCCAGGTAGCCGGCGTCGATCAGGGCGCGGACGAACTGCTCAACCAGCCCGTAGGCGTGCGCCTTCTCGTGCTCCCGCCAGCGATGCCAGCCCAGGACAGCCGGCCCCTCCAGCCAGACGAGGCGGCCGTAGACCGGGTCGCAGCACTGATCGAGCAGGGCGTCCAGGGCGCGGGTCGCCGCTTCCCACGCGTCCGGGCTGGCCGCCGCGGCGATGATCCGCTCGGTCGCCCGCGTTTCCTGCTCATCAAGGACCGCTTCAAAGAGCGCCTGCTTGCCGGCGAAATGGTGGTACACCGCACCGCGGGTGACCTGGCTGGCCGACGCGACGTCCTCCAGCGATGTACCGGCGTACCCGCGCTCCGCGAACAGTGCGGTCGCCTCCTCGAGCAGGGCCGCCCGGGTGGCCGCCGAATAGATCTCCCGCCGGCTCTTGACCTGATCCATGCGCGAAGTATAGTGACATACACAGAGTATGTTACAAACAGCGTGTATGAAACAGTGTGTATGAAGCGATGTCCAAGTGCGCAAGACAAGCGCCGTACGAGACGGGAGCCCGCCGTGCCCGCAGAACAGCTCTCCGACCCCTTCGCGCCCGGCTTCACCGACGACCCGTACCCGCGGTACGCGGCGCTGCGCGAGGCTGCGCCGGTGTACCAGCACCCGCTCGGCTTCTGGACGCTGACCCGGTATGAAGACGTGTCCTGGCTGCTGCGGGCCGCGGGCCTGTCGGTGGAAGACCGCAACGTCGCGGACGGCCCGCTCACGGAGCTGCGCGAGGCCTCCTACGGCGACCAGTACCCGCGAGCGAACGGGCTCTCGATGCTCGACCGGGACCCGCCGGACCACACCCGGCTGCGGAGGCTGGTGTCCAAGGCGTTCACCCCGCGGGCCGTGCAGTCGCTCGCGCCGCGTATCACCGAACTGGTCGACGGCATGCTCGACGCCATTGGGGCTGCAGGCCGGGCCGATCTTGTGGAGGCCCTGGCGTTTCCGCTGCCGTTCACCGTGATCGCGGAGATGCTGGGGACACCGCCCGCCGATCACGAACGGATCCGGGAGCTGACCGGGCTGGTGGTGCGGTCGCTGGAACCGGTCACCGACCTGGATCTCGCCGCGGCGATCGCCGCCGCCAACACCGAGCTGACCGGCATCGCCGCCGACATGATCGCCTGGAAGCGCGGGCACCCGGCGGGCGACCTGCTCACGGCGCTGATCCAGGCCGAAGACGATGGCGACGTGCTGGACGACGACGAGCTGATCGCGCAGACCCTGCTGCTGTACGTCGCCGGGCACGAGACCACCGTCAACCTCATCGCGGGGGGCACGGTCGCGCTGCTGCGCAACCCCGGCCAGCTCGAGCGGCTGCGGCGCGATCCGGCCCTGGCACCAAGCGCGGTGGAGGAGCTGCTGCGGTATGACAGCCCGGTGCAGCTGAGCAGGCGCATCACCCTGCAGCCGATCACGGTCCGGGAGATCATGATCCCGCCGGGCGCGTTCGTGGTGGCAAGCCTCGGCTCCGCCAACCGCGATGAGCGCTTCTGGGGCCCGGACGCCGCGGAGCTGCGGCTGGACCGCGAGAACGCCCGGCTGCACGTGTCATTCGGTGCCGGGCCGCACCATTGCCTGGGCGCGTCGCTGGCCCGGCTGGAGGCCAGCATCGCGTTCGCGCGGCTCGCCGCCCGCTTCCCGGATCTCGCCCTGGACGGCGACGTGACATGGAACGGCAGGATGAACCTCCGCGGCCCGGCCAGCGTGCCGGTCAGGGTGAGCTGACGCGCCAGCGCAGCGCACCGGCGTCAAGACGGGGCCGCCAGACCGAATTGACCTGCGTGTTCTTACGTTGTCACGCGCCGGCGCCCGCACATGGAGTAGTTTGCCGCCTGTGCCGGCAACGCCGAGAACACGGGGGCTCATGTGAAGTCGAAGACGATGACGGCAGCCGTTTCCGCCGTGGTGACGGCCGTGGCCGCCGCGCTGGTCGTGGTGGCTGTGACGGTACCGAGGGCGGGCGGGGCGAGCGCGGTCGCCGCGCGCGTGGCGGTCACCTCCTCCCAGTCGGCGCTGAGCGGGTACCGGGTGACCCTGAAATGGGGGAAGTGCCCGGCGTCCGTCGCGAAGGCGCCGTTCCAGTGCGCGACCGCCCCGGCGCCGCTCAACTACGCCAGGCCCGGTGGCGCGCGGATCCAGCTGGCGCTGATACGGCTGCCCGCGGCGGTGCGCAAAGAGCGGATCGGGTCGCTGTTCATCAACTTCGGCGGCCCCGGCGGCGCCGGTACCAAAATCCTCCCCGAACGCGCGACCACGGTGTTCAGCGCCGCCATCCGCGACCACTTCGACCTGGTCTCCTGGGACACCCGCGGAACCGGCCTGTCCACCGCCGTGCGGTGCTTCGCGACGCAGCAGGACGACAGCAACTACTTCGGCTCGGTGCCGTACTTCCCGTACCCCCCCTCGACCGACGCGAGCTTCTGGTCGCTGAACGCGCAGCTCGGCAAGGACTGCCAGCAGCGGGCCGGGACCCTGCTGCCGCACATGTCCAGCCAGGACACCGCCCGTGACCTCGACCTGCTGCGCCAGGACGTGGGCGACGCGAAGCTCACCTACATGGGCTTCTCGTACGGGACCGTGATCGGCGCCATCTACGCCAACCTGTTCCCCCGCAACGTCCGCGCCATGGTGTTCGACGGCTCGGTCGATTTCAAGGCCAACGCCATCGGGGACACACCCGGCGAGGCGCAGAAGTACCCGGTCGACGTCCGCGCCGGGGTGGACGTGGCAGGGCAGGACGTGCTGGGGCGGTTCCTGCACCTGTGCGCGAAGGCGGGCAGCGGCAGCTGCGCGTTCGCCGCGGGCGGTAACCTGCCGGCCAAGTGGCGGACGCTGCTGGCGCGGTCCAGGGCGAACCCGATTCAGTACGCCGGGGGAACGTACTTCTACTCGACGATCGTCGCCGTCACCTACTACAACCTGTACAAGCCGATGGCCGACTGGCCCGCCCTCGCCACCTTGCTCCAGGGGCTGTACACCTCCAGTTCCGGAGCCACGCCGGCCATGACGCCCCAGCAGATGTACCCGGTGAACAACACGAACGAGGGGTACTACATAAGCCAGTGCGCGGACATCGAGGTGCCCACGCGCGAGTCCGTGTACGACAGCCTGGCGGCCACCGAAGACGTCAAGGTACCGGGCTTCGGCCGATTCGTGACCTACGACATGACGCCGTGCGGAAGCTGGCCCGCGCTGCACACCGACGCCTACGACGGCCCGTGGAACCGGTCGCGGGCCACGATCCTGGTGATCAACTCGCTGCACGACCCGGCCACGCCGTACCCGGGAGCGGTCACCGGCGCCCGCGAGCTCGTCAACGCGCGGCTGATCACCGTCAACGGCGACGGGCACACCAGCGAGTACTCCGAGCCGAGCACGTGCCGGGACGCCGCCAAGCAGGCGTACCTCATCTCGCTCCGGCTGCCGCCCAGGGGACTGGTCTGCCAGGTCAACCAGCTTCCCTGGGGCCTTCCCCCAGGCTCCTAGTGCTGCATGCTGGATGACCGCCGCTCTGTCCTGAGCGGCCGTCATCCAAGGCGTATACTGGCATAATCGTCACAAGCAGTGATAATCTGCTCACCCATGAGGTGACTCGGTATGCGCGAGTACCGGTGGACAGCGGTTGTCGCGGCAGTAGCGGGCGCCGTCGCGGCGCTGGTGGCGCTCGTTGCCTACCTGTGGCCAAGGCCGGGCGGTGGCGCCGCATCCACTCCAGCAGCGAGCACGACAGCAGGCACGCAACGGGCGGTCATCCCGGGCGGCAGCCCGGCGAACGCGGCACACCCCATGAGATCAGCGGCCTCATCGCCTCCGGCAGATGTTGTGCGCTGGCACGGGACGGTAGGAATCGACTACCACGGCGTTTACCTTGACGACACTCCTCCCAGCACCGCCGTTGTTGAGACCGGTGACATAGCGTTCTACTCCTACTACCTATCCATGGACGAGTTCTCGGATAACGGCAGCGGCCCGGGCACTCTCAGCCGCTGGTACGGATCATCCCGCCCGACTCCGCAGCAGTGCTCTAACTTGATTTACAGCCATCCGCAAACTGAGGTCGGCAATATCCATCCCGGGGTTAATATCTGCGTGCGGACCGCCCATAATCGTATCGCGTACGTGCATATAATCACCATTTACAATGCAGTGGCGCAGCTCGACGTGACGGTGTGGGAATTGCCGTGACGTCCTCGCCTTGCCGGGAACGAGCGGCGGCACCGAGGGGGCGCAGGACCACGGCGCCGGTGATTTACCCGCTGTTGCGGGGTTATCTGGCCACGTGATCGGCGGCGGTCAGCATCTCGCGGCCGACGGGCTGTAGCTCGATCTTGGTCAGCAGGAGCCCGGTCGCTACCCGTTCCACCACGCCCCATTGCCAGATTGCGGTGGCGTCGAGGTTGCAGCGCGCCGCCAGCCAGCGTGCCCGCTCATGAGGATCGCCCTGCAGAAGTTCGATGGGGTCCTCGCGCATGAGGATTCCCATGTCGTACTCGGCTTCGGCCAGCAGGCCGTCGGGATCGACGAGCTTGAAGCCGCTGCGGGCCTGAAGCGCGTTCCATTGGTGCACGTCACCATGTACCACGACGGCGCGCTCATCGTCGTGCGCCTCGATGCGTATGGCCGCGCATGCCAGTGCGTAGTCGATCGCGCGTTCGGAGCAGGGACGGCCGAGTTCTTCCCAGGTCGCGGTGACGAAACCGGCGAGCTGCCGGCCCTTGTCGGCGCCGGTGGGCAGGCCGCACCCGGCGGCCGGGCGCCATATTTTCGCCGCCGCCGCGCAGAGGATCTCGTGCCGCCGCGCAAGGGGAAGCTCGAGCTGGTGCAGCGAGCGGCA
>Ga0213875_10000879_pt1 | contig 22062 bp, 16 predicted proteins | sample BarmaccomBMRX_R8_FD_160105 | JGI IMG/M metagenome (GOLD analysis project Ga0213875, IMG submission 160105) | Root-associated microbial communities from Barbacenia macrantha in rupestrian grasslands, the National Park of Serra do Cipo, Brazil - RX_R8 | ecosystem: Host-associated > Plants > Roots... | reverse complement strand
TTTGCGAGATAGAACTGGTTGCTCGCAAGATAGTAGATGACCTCGCAGGCGGACGCTTCACTCGCGCTGGTGTTCAGTAGAACGCGAGTGTCGTTGAAGTTTGTCGCCCCTTCCGGGTCCGAATAGTTGAGCGTAAATAGCCAACTGGAACCCTGACCAGAAGATGAACTCTCGGAGATCAGTTGAGGAGCCGAATCGTTCCATGTCCCTCGGTAGAGGGCGCCAGTTTCGTATGTTCCCCATTGCGCATAGGTATAAATAGGAACCGGGTTCGTTGAGGTGAACGTCACAGGCAGAGTTATCTGCGGGTCTAAATCTGTGTTGGGGTCTTTGTATGTAACGGTTGGTGTCCCAAGCGTACAGCCGGATCCCGACTCCGTAATCTGCGGCGAGTCGACATAGATGTATTTAATTTCGCAAGTCGCCGTTTTTGGGGGGCCGAACCAGACTGCTCCAATGGAGGCATCCGTAAGCGTCAGCGTAAACGTCTGCGATGTGCCCGAGCCCGATGAGGGACTGATCTCAGCATCCAGAATCGTAGTCGCTCCGATAAGGGAGACGGCCGAGGTGGTGGCGGCTGTGCCGCCGCTCATCGTGAGCAGGGCTGTTTCGATCGCGGCGTTTGGTGGTGTGTATATCAGCCCGATCGTGCAGCTTTTGTTCGCTGCCAGCTGCTGTCCAACTGGCGGGCAGGTGCCGGTATTGGTGAAGGCGAAATTCGAGGCGCCGGAACCGGTGATATTCAAAGACGATATAGTAAGTGGCGACGACGAGCCGTTCGTCAGCGTAGCGAACAGCGGTGAGCTCGCTTCGGCCGGTGCTTGCGGCGTGTCAAACAAAACCATCGTTGGACTTAATCCGGTAACAAGATCGTTCAATAACTCAATGGAAGCGCCGGCTGCATAGTAGGCAGCGGAGGAATTTGTCACTTGGTTGGGTATCCAGTCGGCTGGTATATCCGCGGTGTAAAGCAGATCGGGCTTGCCGTCGTTATTGAAATCGGCCGTGACCAGGAATGCCAGATACGGACCGGGAACGGGCGATGCCCCGCCGTAGGTATTCGGCGAATTGGGCAGGGTCGGCCCACTGCTCACTCCGGAGGGATAGAACACGGGCGAGGTAAACGAGAAGCCGCCTTCGCCGAACAGCACAGCGACACCGTTTGGGTTCGATGACTCAGCGTAATCGTTCACGATGAATGCGAGATCCGGCCGGCCATCGCCGTTGAAATCGCCTACCACGACACCCCGGGGGGCGAGCACTGGGTAAATGCTTGGGTTCGAGAAGGTGCCGTTGCCATTGCCGTGCAGGATTGCAGGCCTCTGGCCGTAGCCATAAATAACGTCAAGCTTCCCGTCGCCGTTGATGTCCGCCGCAACCGGATTTCCCAGGGCTGAATCGTTACAAAACGCCTTAGAAGGGCAGCCGATGGGAATCGGGCTCTTAAATGTACCGTCTCCGTTCCCGAGCAGAGTCGCCGAGGTTCCAATCACCAGATCCAGTTTGCCGTCGTTATTGAAATCTCCCGGGGCAAGCTGACAGCAAGCCGCACCCACGGTGGTATTGATTGGTGCTTGAAAGGTTCCGTCTCCCTTCCCGGGGAGAATAGACACTTCGTAGTTGTTGGTTGTGGTTGTGAGCACAGCCAAATCGAGTTTTCCATCGCCATTGAAATCGCCGGCTGCCAGGTCGTAAACATATCCCGAAAGCGTCGTAAGTTGTGCCGTCTGGAACGTGCCATTACCGTTATTGATTAGAATGGCCGCCGTCGCGCTCGGCGACGTTCCGCCGCAGTTGTTGAGCACAGCCAGATCAGGTTTGCCATCGCCGTTGAAGTCGCCAACGATCAACTCGCTTGGACACGCCGCTCCCGCTGGGTAGGTGACCGGTGACTGGAACGTGCCGTCGCCATTGCCCAGTTCAATCAGAACACTTCCAGGCGAGCTGGTCGAGGTCTCGGCGGCAAGGGCCAAATCGGGAAAGCCGTCGCCGTTGAAGTCGGCAACTACGACTGAAACGACATCCTGATTCACCGGCAGGGGATTCCTCGGCCCAAACGTAACTGTTGTCTGCGGCTGTTCGACTTGGAAATAGACCGTATTCGACGTGCCGCCTCCAGGCGTTGGATTGACGACGCTAATAGTGGCGGTCTGTGGAGTCGCAATCTCCGAACTGCTCACCGAGGCCGTCAGCTTCGTCGCGCTTACGAAGGTGGTGGGCAGCGCGGCGCCATTCCACTCGACCACGGCGCCATTCACGAACTCTGTTCCTTCTACAGTCAGCGTGAACCCGGACCCACCTGGGGCGACACTCGTGGGCTGTAGCGGCTCATAAACGAGCGGTACTGGGTTTGCAGCTCGGAGCGTAACAGCAACAATGGCTCCTGCCAGCATAAGCAACGTTTGTGTTTTCATCTCAAGCTCCTTCTGAGAGCCGCATTAATGCGGCCTGATGCGCTAGGCTGTCGAATGGCGGCGAGCTCAAATACGCGCTCAACATTGCCAGCTATTTAAGTACAAAGTCTGTAATTCGACCAACCTTACCCCTAATTAGTTTGGGTGCAGGTCTATGATGTACGAAGCGGAAGAGCTTAGCAACGTCGACTTAGTACTATACGTACTCTAGGGCACTCTGGGAATGGTTCCCGGTTGTATGTATAAGTACGCGAAAATTGCCGTGAATTGAATGCGGCGCGCTGGCGGGACAGTTCCGGTGCGCCGGTCACTTTGCCTGCAAGGAGCTTCAGGCAGACGGGCAGAAAAGCCCAAGTGACAGCCGAGCATCGACGATACCTCCGCGCTTATGCGGAGGCGCTTGCGCAAGCTCAACTAACTAACCGATTTCCGAAATGATTTCGCAAATTCGGCGCTGATAACTCGCCAACCTGAAGTTCGAGCTCCACGTATTTCTCGCATTGCGCGCGATCATGCCCAGCAATCCGTAATCTTGGCGGAACACCTGAAGTATTCGACTCGCTAACGCCTCTGGCGACCGAGTGTGGACCAACCATCCCGTCTCTCCATCTCTGATGATTTCCGGGATCCCGCCTGAGGAAAATGCAATGACGGGCACGCCAGCCGAGAACGCCTCCATGATGACCCTCGGGGTGGCTTCCGGCGCAAGGGAAGGAACCACGAGTAAGTCCAACTGCCGGAAAATTTCACGAATGTCGTCATTCCATCCGGAAAAAGTTAGTGGAATGTCGCGCGCACCTTCGAAAACCTCTTTATAATACTTGCCTCCGTTGCCCGACATGGGTGCGCCGGCAACAAGGAAACGGCTGGCCGGGCATTTGCGATATAACAGGCGGGCGGCCTGCACGAACTCACGTTGACCCTTTTCAGGCTCGATCCGTCCAATCACTCCGATCACCGGATTGTCCGGGACAGGCAGTCGTGGTCCGACGTGTAAATCAGGGACACCGTTGTACACAATTCGAACCGTTGTACCTTGGCCGCGCAGTGCTGACGCGACGTACCGACAGCACGCGATGACGCGCGCGCGGGCAATGCCAAGATGTGCACGCAGCATCCCGAGCGCAGTGCGCTGCACTACACGATTGTGCGCGTGGAACAGGAGCGGTATTCGTCTAGCTCTCGCGACCAGCGCCGCGGGCGGTAGCACTCTCGGCCCATTTACATACAAGAGGTCGGGTTTAAACTCTGCGCTGATACGCGATAGGCCCCATGCTGCCTTCGAATACCAGGCCGAATATCGAATCTGCTCGAGGACGGGTTTGTACAAACTCGATAGTGCACAGGCCGGTAACAAGTCGATTCCCAACCCGCAATGCCGCACGTACTCTGTGAGTGGCCCCTCGCCTGCTACTGCGAATCTGAGATTCCAATTGCGTTCTTGAAACGCTGGTATCAGCTCGATCAGGCAACGTTGCGCACCCCCGAGTTGCGCAAATTGATCGACTATCAGAATGTTCACGTATCTCACCCGTGTCAGTCATCAAGCTGCGGCCTTGGCCAATGATCTATCAATCAACACGTTTCGGACCAAGCGCCATAGAATGCCGGTTGTGAGTGCTTGCACGAGCGCGGTAGACACCACAATTCCATTGATGCCGAAAATTCGTATTAAACACAGATCGAGTATCCCGTTCGCTACCAGCGCCAAGATTGAGATGGAGATCAGCTTGCGATTCAGCTCAAGCGATAAGATCGCACGTACCAACACGGCCCCCGTCATAACAAAAGGTAACTGCAAAAAAGACAAAGCCTGTAACGTAGACAGTACCCTGACATGGTTGTCTTCAAATGAATTTCCGTGCAGCAGCAGGTGAGCAAACGGGAACGAGAGCAGCATCATGACTACGCTCACTGCCGCACCCGTTCCCGCGCCGAAGAGCAGCCACTGTTTTATCGTTCTGTGCATCGATGCCCAGCCTCTTCTTGCTACGATGCGGGACAGGTTTGGAAGAACGATCGTGCTAACCGTGGCAGGTCCGATTGCGCTTACCACCGATAACAACCGCGTGCCTAATGTCAAGAGTGAAATACTACCGGCTGCGAACAGGCTGGCGATGCTCTGGTCCACAAGGCTTACGCCACCGTGCAGAAAATTGCTCAGTACCAGAGGCGCGTAGTTACTTTTCAGCCATTGTCCCGTCATAAGACTGGACTGAAATCGCGGGAAAATACTCACGCCGGTATGTGATAGATAGACCCCTAGAATCATCATCTCGGCAAGAACACCCCCGGTCGAGCCTATGGCGAGATTGTAGACGCCAGCTTGAGAATGTGGAATGAGCAGGAGAATCGTCGCGAGCAACGGCGTCATCACTGGAGCCATCGCCGCAACCGCAAAATGGCTTCTGGCATGAAGAGCGCTTCGCCAAATAGCGTTTACGCCCATCATCGGAAACATGGGCGCGAGGATAAAGAGCAGCTTTTCTGTTAAGTCCATTTGTTGCGCCGAAAAGCCGGGTGCAAGCACGCGCAGTAGCACACCCCGGGAAGCGAGCACGGCCGCCGCCACCGTAGATAGGCAAAGAACAGCACTGTACAGAGTTCCGCCGCAACATGCTTCAAGCGCCTTGCCGTCACTCGACTCAGCGTGCCGGACAAACAACGGTACAAGTGCGGGCGGCAGAGTTCCAGCCAAACTGTCACAAACGAACGATGTGATCGAAAATGCAACCAGATAAGCATCCAGGGGACCGCTCAAGCCAAGAACCCGGGCACTAACGGCCGCTTTCACACCGCCGGCTAACTTCACCACAGCAGTCAGTGCTGCAACGCGGCCGAGATCGGAAAGATAAGCAGCGCTCGGAACAGCCGATCGATATGTCCGGCTCATGCTGGCATGGGCATTGCGGCGATGCTATTGTGCTGTGCGTCTAAGGCACCGGCCAATGCCGGTTCCCGTTCGGTTATATCTGTCGTTCCGTCGGATTCGAGCTGCCATTTCGATACGTAGCCGCATGCCACGGTTGCAAGAAACATAGTCAGCACTTCGCTGTCACCCAGGTTGTGCTCGAACATTCCCTCCGCAAGCACTGCAATGCACACTGCGACACAGCCGTGGAGGGGCCACGCATTTGCGTTCAGCGCGAACTTAGCCGCTGTGCGATGCAGGTCGGCAATTACGGTTGCGATTAGCCACAGAATCAGCATCAACGCCGGGATGCCGCGTTCTGCAGCGAATTGCAGATAGATATTGTGCAAGTGTCCATACCAGCCCTTTGGCAACGGCCGAGGCACGTCTTTCGGCACATAACGAAGGAATTGGGGTCCCACTTGTTCGGGACCTACCCCAAACCAGGGGTGCGCCGCTATCATTGCCCAGCCCGCGCGCGCCATGATCATGCGCCTTGAGTTTGAATCAACACTGCTGTGCGGATGAAATATGGAAGTAAGCCGTTCCCTTATTGGAAGCGGTGCGGCAAGCAGAAGTACAATCGCGCAAATCGGGAGTGCTACCGCCAGCCACTTCGTCCTCCGCAACAGATAAATGCCAGCGAGTGGAACGGCAAAAAGAAAGATGCCCCGAGTCAAGCCAAGTACGATGCCAACCCACAAGAATGGCAAGGACAAGCACGCTGCGATGCGCCATTTCGATGGTTGAGAGAACAGTACGAAGGACAGTGCAAAAAGCAAGATAATCATTAGCTCGCCGCCATAAGTCATCCAGTGTCCCGAAAGACCAGTGAGGCGCGAATCCAGGTACCAGCCATAACCGCCCCATCCCTGAGCTCTCGCTTGCTCAACCCGTCGAACCAGTTGAGCTAGTGCCACGCCCACGGATACGCAGCCCATAGCCATCCAGGAAAGACATAGCAATCGAACGTGCCTTACCGACTGAAACGTGCTTGCGACGGCTAAGGCAATTCCCCAGACGAAAAATTTGCGGATTTGCGGCCAGCCCGCGGCGGCATGTCCCGAAAGCAATGCCGAGAGGACCGTGTAGCAAAAGAACAGTAAAAGCTGCAGCTTGATGGGAGGAAATCGAAGACGGCGCGGAGGCGCCTGCAAAACGATTAGCGCTAGGCCGAGCAGCAGTTGCGAAACCGCGATCGAAAATACGATCGACACTACCGACCCGAAGGCGAGGCAGATTGCAGCTCGAGGCACCTTGACCGATACTGCCGCGGACGTGCTATGCCGTTTGTCGAATAGTTGTAAACATTCTGTCAAAAGTCAACAGGGCTGTTGCGGCGCGTGCATCTGCGATGGAAATTACAAGTGACAGACAGAATTGATGCTCGAAACACGCGACAAGCCTTTCCTGCGATCGACTGTTCCGAATGCCGAGGTCGGCTTCGATGGAGCCCTCTTCGCCCGATATGTCTATCAGCGAAAGATTTTACTTCTGACATCCTGTCTGGTCGCCGTAGCGCTGGCGGGGCTGGGAAGCATTCTCATACCGCCCAAATACACGGCGACTGCCACCATACTGATTCAGCCTCCTGCCGGCAATGACCCGCGCGGTGCGACAGCGGTAAGTCCTGTTTATCTGGAATCGCTCAAGACATACGAGCACTTTGCCTCGAGCGACAGCCTGTTCCGGCAGGCCCTCACGTCACTCGGCCTGCATGGTTCCGGCGCGTCGATTGAGAGCTTAAAGCGCCGGGTACTGGACGTGAAGAAACCAAAGGACGAGAAGATACTGCAAATCAGCATCACGTGGAAAGACAAAGCCGACGCTCAAAAGCTCGCGCAGTATATCGCGGAACAGACCGTCACAATGAATCGCTCGCTTGAAACGCACTCCATTACGGAACTAACTCGGAGTGCGGCAAATCTTCTGGATTCCGCGCAGACGACGTTGCAAAGGTCACGGGCGGCGCGGGACGCATTCCTCTCCGCACAGCCGATCGCGCCTGTTGAAGCAGAGCTGGCCACTACAACAGACTTGAAGTCGCGCATGGATCGAAGCCTGGCCGATGCCGAAGTGGAGCTCGCCGCCGCTTTAGCCCGTTTCGCCTCCCAGCGAGAGACCCCGGAAAATGCAGGCGCGGTTACCAAGAACGATATCGCCGCCATTCAGGCCCAGGTGGCCACGCTCCGGTCGCAAGTCCGAGCGGCTGCCCAACATGTCGCTCAGTTCAGCGCTTTGCTCGAAAAACGGAAGCAGCAGCGGGAGGTTCTGGATAAAGAAGTGCAAACAGCGCAGGCGCAATATGAAACCGCCATCACGCGAAGGACGGACCTCTTGACCTCGGAAGCATTCCGCGGTGAAAGGCTCGAGATCATTGATCCAGGCATTGTACCTGAGCGCCCTACGTCGCCCAACGTGCCCTTGAATTTAGCCGTTGCCTTCTTCGCCTCGCTTATCGGCTGCATCTTCTATCTGGCCTTCCGCTTTGCGTACGAAACGTAGCGCCTTGCATGTCGGTGACTAGCTTCTCCTCTGCTCCGGGCCGCGGCCAACACCCCTCTCTTGCATGGATTGCCCCTTCGGCGCTGGGAGTGCTGGCCGCTTTCTTCGCACTCATTCACTCGCGCCTGCTTCAGGCCGGGATAGTAGCACTCGTGTTGATTGCGCTGCTTGCATACTGGACCTTGTTGCGTCCCCATCGGTGGATTATGGTTTTCATCGCGGCCGCAATCCTGTTGCCGCCTCTTCCTCTGAAATTTGGCGATTCGGGCCCCCACCCCGCATTACTCTTCGCCGCCATCGGCGTCTTAGCCGGCATTCTCGCAATGCCCGAGTGGAAACACCTAAGCAGTTCCTTATCTCTTCTCTTGATCCTATTTGCATCCTTCCTTGTGGCAAGCTCGCTACTCGCTGCCATTTACTCCGGCTTTTCCGTCGGAATGGGCAGCCTCATACGAGCGATCCTGTTTGCTATCGGACCATATCTGTTTCTCTACTCGCTGCATGTTCCCGGTTCACCTGCCAGCTTACCGGCTGTGCGCTTACTCTTTCGATTCGCAACCATTGCCGCGCTGTTCGCCTGCTTTGATTTCCACTACCAGTGGCCCGCCCCCGCCGGTTATGAGCCGCAATTTATCTGGTTGGGCGAGCTGGTACTTCGAAGAGCGCAAGGATTATTTTACGAAGCCAGTACACTGGGAAACTTCTGCGCATTCTTTCTGGTGATGATATTGTCTGCCTTGGCCGAATGGCGGCACTTCCGCTTTGTGGGTTTTTTCGAGCTTCTCTTCGCAGCGGCCGCCTTTTCGCTGGCACTGGTGTTCTCTTACTCCCGCGCTTCGTTGATGAACGTGTTGGCCGCCGGCTGTTTGATGTTCTTTATCCGTGGTGCTCGCTTGCGGCCGGTGCTTGTCGGGGTCTTTTCTCTCCTGCTTTCAGCGGTGGTGATTTACACCCTAGTGTCCGATTTTGGCCAAAGCTACTGGCTGCGAGTCCAATATTCGATATTGCATTTATCCGATGCGCCCGCGCAGGTCTTCTCCGGACGCATCTCCAGCTGGACAGCGCTCATTCACTTCATCGCGCAGCATCCTTGGCATTTACTCTTCGGCATCGGTTACAAGACGCTCCCTTACTCTGAATTTGCAGGCCAAGGCATCGTGGCCGACAACACTTACCTGCAACTCCTCGTCGAAACCGGCACGTTTGGTTTACTGTTGTTCCTCGTCTTGAATGGTCTGATTCTGCGCGCCGCCCTGATCGCGCTGAAATCGCCGCGCCCGGAAGGAAGGTTTTTCGGGAAATGGATGACATGCTTCTGGGCCGGTGAGTTGGTGCAAATGGGTTCTGGTGATTTGATCACTTACTGGCGCGTGCTTCCCATCTATTTTTTCGTGCTCGCTTGCGCCATTCGTGAATCGGATAGCGCCTTTCGCTTGCATGCCCCTGCGCCGCATTCAATATGTTCCTGAAATGTCCCGTGCCGAAGCGAATCGCAGGGCGTCTTATATGGACTCAGCGGCGGTTTTTCAGGGCGGAATCTCCCGAGCGGCACATCGTCGATTGGCTCCACGAAAAACTGAGACTCGGAGATACCTTCTTCGATGTGGGGGCGCATTACGGCTGGATCGCTGTACATGCGGCAGATTGCGTCGGCCACTCCGGGCGAGTGATCGCGTTCGAGCCTTCCCCGGCCCTCATCGAGGTGCTCGCGTTTCATAAAGATATTAACCGGCTGACACAGCTCCAGATTGTCCCTAAAGCTGTCAGTGACACGGATTCAATAGCGGTTCCCTTCTTCCTTGTAAACGAGGGCCTCAGCGTTAGAAACTCGCTTACCACCGGGTCCGATGATCTACCCTACCTTGCGGATGTAAAAAACCTCCGCATTGAGGTGCCCTCGATTTCCTTGGACACATTTTCTCTACAGACGGGACTAGCTCCCGATCTGATCAAGATCGATGTCGAAGGAGCCGAACTCTTGGTCCTGCGTGGCGCCGCGCGTGTGCTGGATAGATTTCGACCCATCCTAATCCTCGGCGTTCACCCGTTTTGGTTGGCGAAACCGCAGACCACGACGGACATATTTGATTTTCTCCACCAGCATGGCTATACGGTGAGTGATGAGCACGTCGTGAATTTCGACGATACTTACCTTGCGGATTATCTCTGTACGCCTAGTTCGTCAATTATGGTCGCGAGGTCTAGCTCGACACCTTCTCGAGCCGCCATCCGATGAATCGCATTCTCGGACGCGCGGAACTTCTCTCTCAGGCTTGCCAGTTGTCGGCGATCACGTAATACGGTAATTGCATGTTTTAATTCTGAAGACGTAACGCCGTCAGTTGCGAATGGCTCCCCAAATAGCCGTTCGTAAAGGGCGCCGAGTAACATATTGTCGTAGGCAGCCGCGACATAGTCCGGGGCTTCTTGCAAGAACTTACAGAACGCATCTGAGCCCGACTCCCTGATAATGTGCTCGCGCGTCACCCGCACACCAGTCGTGCTGCGAAACATGGCGATAAACTTCGAGGATTTCTCGCAATCTACATTGATTACGCGCTTCCCTCGTTGATTCAATTCTTTGAAAGCGAGATCGCCCGGCTGCAAGTTCGTTCCGTTTGGCCAAGATTGAGGGAACTCGTACCGGCAGGCGAACACGGGCCGGGGCAATTCTCTGAACGCATCGGCTCGACACAAGAGCGCGAAGATTGCCGGTCTACTTTTGCGCGGCACGAACGATACGGCAGCCACGTCCGGATCCTGGAAGACGTTTGGGTACGACGCGATCCACTCCCCGTTGAGGAAAAATGCGTCCGCATCTGCAAAGAACAAAAATTCGCAGGGCAAGGACAATGCTGCGTCATAAAATTCAATGAAGTCGCGCATGCCTGGTTGAGGGCGCAAAAGACGTACGCCCGGCAACGCGCTTGAAGTGAAACTGGTTCCGCCGGCATCGCAAAACACAAGGAAATCGAGCTGAATCCCGCGACGAGCGAGTCCCGCACCCAGCTCACGTCGAGCGAATCGATACCAAAGTCGCGCAAGATCAGCGTAACGGTGAGGACTCGCTATCGTAATCGAATTGTTGAGCCTCACCAACAACTCGGATCATCGCCCCTGGGATGGTAAATCCCATCTCGGTCGAACCCACCTTCCCACATTCCGCCGCGCCAGAAACCGCCCCAAAAGATTCCGCCGAGAAAGATGCCGCCCACAAACTCGCCCGACCGCATGATGCCGCCCATGAACACTCCCGAAACAAAACGGCCGCCGTCCCACTCGCAGTTCAGCAGAACACCGCCGCGATTCTCTACATCGGCACCGAACGTCATATTCATATAGTTGTGGGGAGAGCTCAGAACCTGCATGCGCCTCACGCTGCAGGTAATCGCAGATGCGCGAGTTGTTTTGCTCCGGCGTGTTCCGCGATGGTGCGCAGCATCTCCTTTCCGAACCGCTCTTCGGAAAACCTTCGCGCCCAGCGCTGCAACGCTGCAGGTGAGATGGCACTTTCCATTCTTTCGAAGGCGTGAATGGCACCATCCATAGATTCAGGTCCGGGTCTCTCATAAAAGAACCCGGCCCGGGGATGTTCTGCCGGTGCGCTCTCGAGGACGCCGCCGCGTCCCCAGGCGATGACGGGTTTGCCGCTAGCGATCGCCTCGACTGCTGCAATCCCAAAATCTTCTTCTCCGGGCATGATGAGTGCGCGGCATCGCGCGTACAAGTCTTTCAGCTGCTGGTCCGGAACGCGTCCGCAGAACTCGACGTTACCGCCTGCCATGCGCTTGAGTTTTTTATATTCCGGTCCATCGCCAACGATCTTGAGGGGCCGGCCGGATCGTGAACAACACGATACCGCGTCCTGCAATCGTTTATACGACACCAATTCAGATACGCAGAGGTAGAATCCTTCCGATCCGCGATTGTAAAAGCTGTCCACGGATACGGGCGGATAAATAACCTCAGAGTCGCGACCGTAACTTCGCTGAATCCTCCGCTGGACGTTCACGCTATTCGCTATGAAATGGTCCACTCTGGCCGACGTCGCATAGTCCCAGAGCCGAAGCGGTGTCGCACACCAGCGGAAGATCTCACGCCGCATCGACGATCTGCTCCAGTTTTCCAGGTAAGCCGGATAGAGATCCCAAAGGTAACGCATCGGTGAGTGACAGTAGCAGATATGCAGCGCGTCGCTGGGCGCCACCACACCTTTAGCTGGACCCGATTCGCTGCTTATGATCAGCTCGTAATCTCGCAGGTCGAACGATTCGAGAGCGAATGGCATCACCGGTAGCAACGAACGGTAATAGCGTTTAAACTTGCTCAGGAAAGAAGCTTGTACTCGGTGGGACCGGATCGTCTCAGAGACTGAGTGCGGATCATAGAACAGCGCGAATAGATCGGCTTCGGGAAATAGGCGGCAAAGCGCCTCGACCACTTTCTCGCCCCCGCGCATACCAAGCAGCCAATAGTGAACAATTGCGCATCGCGCCACAGCAAGAGTTTAGCCGCATCAGCCGTTCTTGCGCCGACCTGTGCAATCTTTTCACAAAACTCTTACAACCCTGGATTGCGTTTCCGCGGACAAGTAACCATACCTCTACTCTGGTTCGGGCTTTTACAACTTATTAGCGATTTCTTTGCACATAGATGCTAAATCGCGGATACTCTGCCGTTGTATCGCTTTATTCGCTGAATGATGACGCGTTCTCAAAGCCGTGTGATGCCGTTCAAAGACCCGCTGCTTGCATTCGTGCCCCTCCCTTTTCGGCAATTGTATTTTCCTTCCGGCTTTCCCGTTCGAGTCTCGTCGAACATGAAATGCGTGCTGGACGCCGCCCGGGAGAGTTGGGGCAGTTGCCGTCAGCAATATGAAGCACCACCTCTCGAAGCACGTTACATCATCTGCAAAGGACCTCGGCGGCATGCGCCCAATCCCGTTTTTCGCGCTCAATCGCATCTTCTGACCATGGTTGCCGATGAGCATAACTACGCCTGCGGGGACTTAGAACGAGGATTTGGTTCAGCTTGGATAACGGAGGCTACCGTCAGCCACCTTGAGTTCTTCCGGTATACCTTCCTCGAAGGATTAGTGTCTTGTCTGGTGGAAAACCGTTATCTGGTAGCAATTCACGCCGCTTGTGTGGTGAAGGACGGCCATGGCATTCTCTTGACTGCAGATTCCGGCACAGGGAAATCATCGCTCGCATATGCGTGCGCGCGGCGGGGATGGACCTATGTGTCTGATGATGCAAGCTCGATCGTTCGAAATGCGGCAGGGCGTATCGTAATCGGGAACTCCACTCTGTTCCGATTTCGGCCGTCCGCGCCGGACTTGTTCCCGGAGCTCCAGGAAAGCATTCCGGTCGAACCCGCTCCAGTTAAGTTCCGAAGAGGGAAGCCGACGTTCGAAGTTCGCACCGACTCCTTAAACATCAAAACGGCCGAGCAGGCGCACATCGACCACGTAGTTTTTCTCCACCGCGATCCACAGATGAGCGAGACAGCCCGGATCACACGGGTAACGCGCGAGGAGGCGATGCGCCGGCTGATGCCCGATATATGGCCGGCCGAAGCTGCTGTTCATCAGGAGCGCTCGGCCGCGGTCGCCCGCTTGTTGGAGGCCAGCATCGGCAAACTAACATATTGCAGCCTTAGCCCTGCAATAGACGCTCTTGAGCAAGTAGTCAGTCGAGGTCGAATATGAAAAGTCTGGTGTTTTTGTTCGTTTTGTGCGGCTGTTTATCCGCGCAGGTCTCCTCCGGATCTTTTTACGGTCAGGTTCTGGATGACTCCGGTGCCTCGATCGCGAATGCAAGAATTAGCGCCCGGCAAGAAACCACCGGGTTCACGCGAACGGTTGTCAGCAATGGATCCGGCATGTATCGACTACCGGATCTCGCACCGGGAAGATACTCGATCAGCGTTGAACGTACTAACTTCCGGACTGAGATTGCCTCCGGGCTTGTGCTCGAAATCAATCAGGAGGCGCGGCTCGACTTCCATCTAAAAGTGGGGTCCGCTCACGATTCCATCAATGTCACGGCGCTAGTCTCACCGATTCAAACGGAAGACAACTCGGAGGGATATCGCCTGAGCTCAGCCATGTTCAGTGAGCTTCCGCTCGATCAGCGGGATGTGCTGTCACTTGTAACTCTAGGGCCGGGCGCAATCCCCCGTCAGCTCGGCGGATTTGTTCACGATTCAGACAACGACGTTCAGCAGGGCACTCGAGGCTCTGTGGAGCTGAATCCGCCGATCAACGGCGGCAGAGCTTCCATGAACGCTTTTCTGGTCGACGGCGGCTATGACACGGATCGGAACACGTTCGCGCCAGTCATAATTCCACCGCTCGATTCGGTTCAAGAATTTCGTATTCAATCGTCGTTAGCGGGAGCGGCGTTTGCGCAAGCGGGCGGTGCCGTGATTGACATCGCGACTAAGTCGGGAAGCCGAAGCTTGCACGGCAGCCTCTTCGAGTTATTTAGAAATGAGGCTACGGACGCCCACAATTTCTTCGATGACCCGACGCTGCCCCGCCCTATTTTCCGCCGTAATCAATTCGGCGGAAGCCTTGGCGGGCCTCTTCCTCTTCCTTCGACATTCTTCTTCGTAGCGTATGAAGGCTTGCGCAGCAAGTCGGCCAAACCTGCCGCCCAGATTGTGCCGGACGAAGCGTTCCGCCAAGGCAACTTTCAGGGCGACGGCATCATCTACGATCCCCTCTCGCTTGATCCGGCGACCGGCCAGCGCACTCCTTTCGCCGGCAATCTCATACCCGCGCGTCGCATTGATCCCGTGGCGGCAAAGTTCCTCGCCGGTTACGAACCGCTTCCAAACCGCGCTCCGGGGTCCGCGACCAACTATCTGGATACGACGCCTACAACCAATCACAACGACAGTATCTCCGGGCGCATCGATCATCAATTTCGTGGGGCCGGACTGTTGTTCGGACGTTATACCATCAACGACGAACGCGGCAACCTGGCCGGCAATTTTCCCCTGCGGCCCACCTCGGAACAGTTACGTACCCAGCAAGTAGTTGTCGGCCACACGATTGCCGGCGCGCATTGGTTAAACGATGTACGAGGGGCGTTCACGCGCTTGCGGCTCTTCGATACTCCCGTAAGTGCGTTCCAACAAAATGTTGCAGCAGAACTCGGCATCGCCAATCCGCCACCTGATCCGTTCGCGTTCGGGCTTCCCTACTTCAACGTCACCGACTTTGCGACAGTGACAGACGATCCCACTCTGCCGCAAACGCAGCGTGATAATACTTGGAGTCTCAGCAATACGTTTTCGCTCGTGCGCGGCCGTAGCACGTGGACACTCGGCGGCGAGTGGAGCGATTTCCAGCTCAATTATCAGCAAAGCGAACGCATCCGGGGAGAGTACGATTACAACGGCGCGGTCACCGCTGGTCCGCTCAATGCGACCGGCGAGCCATTCGCAGATTTTTTACTCGGCTTTCCGGAGCAGACGGAGCGCCAGGTTGGATCGCCGCTCGCCTACCTGAGACAGCATATATTTGCTGCTTACCTCCAACACCAATGGCAGGCGACATCCAATCTTTCGATCAATGTCGGAGTGCGATATGAATACGATTCGCCGTTCACAGAAGCTCGTAATCGGCTGCTGAATCTGGATTATTCAAATCTTCCGTCGCAGCCTCGCCTGATCCAAGTCCACGATGCTTCCAATCCCAATCAGAAGAATTTCGCCCCGCGTGTCGGCGTGGCTTGGCGATTGCCTGGTTGGTTTTCACACGGGCAAACGGTATTTCGCGTTGGTTACGGCATCTACTTCAGCCCGGAGATTGCAGTTGAAGCGTACGATCTGGTCCTGAACGGCGTTCTTACGCAGATGAACGAGACGGCCGGGACAGGGTTGCCTGTATTAACAACTGAGAATGGATTTCCTAATACATCGAGCGTGGGGTTTCCGAGTTATTACGGGCTGGATCAACATGCGCCAACCCCGTATGTGCAGCAATGGAATGCCGGTTTTCAACATGAGTTTCCGGCTGGCATTGTATTGGAACTAAGTTACGCCGGCAGCAAAGGTACTGAGTTAGGGCTATTTCGCCGCTTCAACACTGCGTTGCACACGGAAACCGGAGAGGATTTGAATCCTCGGCCCGGCGATTTGCAGTTATTGCGAACGTTTCCCGATCTCGGGACGCTATTCCAAAGGCAGCACATAGCGAATTCGTCTTATAACTCCTTTCAGGCGAAGGCGGAGAAGCGTTTCCATAAATCACTCACATTCCTGACGAGCTATGTATGGTCAAAGTCCATCGATGATGCAGATAACGTCAACATCGGTTTGTTTGATTCCGTCGGAGCACAGAACGAAAACAATCTCCACCTGGAACGAGGGCTGTCCTTCTTCGATGTACCGCGACGTGTGAGCGGTGGGTTCGTCTATAGCTTGCCTCAGAGCCCATTGCTCGAGCGGTTACTGAGCAACTGGCAGATAAGCGGCGTCTTCACTATCCAGGACGGTACGCCCATCAACATCTTCTACATCGCGAGCGACATTGCCAACTCCGGAACACCGAATCGGCCTAACATCGTACCGGGCCAGAGCGTCAGCCTGCTTCCGGACCAGCGCACCGCCGAGCATTGGTTCAACACCGCGGCCTTCAGCACGCCGGCGCCCTACACATTCGGCAACGCGGGACGGGACATTGTGCGCGGCCCCGGCAACGAAGTGACGGACATCGCGCTGCACCGCCGATTCACAGTTACAGAGCGTCACAGCATCGAGTTGCGCGCGGAAGCTTTCAATATCTTCAATCATCCGAACTTTGGAATTCCGGGTCCCTACCCGGACGCCGGACCGCTGTTCGGCGCAATTTTGGCGACGGGCGAGCCGAGGCGCTTACAATTCGGAGCACGCCTGGAATTCTGATGGCTCGCTCGTCCGCTATCGAGTTGGTCGAGACGACTGACGGCCAGCGCGCGCACCCTCTAGAAGGTGCACGCTTGCCTTCCTACGCGCTCGGGCTGCTCTGGTCACTTCAGCTCACCGATCCAGACCCCACTTTCCTCAGATCACTGAGCGAAGCGGAATGGAGCAAGTTGCTGAGGCTCGCCGATTCGAATCAACTCACTCTGCAGTTCGGATATCTATGCCGTCCGGTGTTGCCTGCTTGGGTACGAGCTCGCATCGATGCCAATTACGCGAGCGCAAAGCAACGCTTCAATCGATTAGAAGGCGCGCTGCTCGAAATTTCAGACGCTTTCGAAAGCAGCAACATCGAATTCGTGCTGCTCAAGGCGCACGGCTATTCGCGCTGGTTTACGCCGCATCCCGTGCTCCGTGCTCAGGGCGACATCGACCTCTGGTGCTTACCGGACCAGGCGCCCAAGGCGCGCGACTTGTTGCTCGAGCTAGGATATGTGGCCCAGGGTGTCGCAAATGCCCGGCACTTTGCTCCATTGATCAGGCCAAGTAAGTGGTGCTGGCAAGGTGATTACTTCGCTGCCGGCTTGCCTATACCTGTTGATCTTCACTACTCTCTTTGGAACGAAAGGGAGCACCGCATCCCTGGACCTCCAGAGCATGACTACTGGGAGCGGCGCGAGCGGATAAGAATCGCCGATCGAGTACTGGGCGTTTTATCTGAACCGGATACTCTCGGATTCGCAGCGTCGCATCTACTGATGCATATATTGGCCGGCGACTTGCGCCTACAGCGCGCCTGGGAACTAGCTCGCTTCATTCATACCAGAGCGCATGACGAAGATCTCTGGCGGACGTGGCAGAAGCAGCAAACACCTAGGTCGCGCATACAACAGCTCGTGGTGTTTCGGTTATGCGCGGACTGGTTCGGTGCGCGGTGGCCGCGCTCATTGGCCGATGAAGAGCAGGCGCTGCCTGATGACGTGAAGCTCTGGATCGAGCGATACCGCATGCGGCCGCTCGAAGCTCTTTTGAGACCGAACAAAGACGAGCTATTGTTGCATCTCGCACTTTTGAGCTCGGCGCGCGACCGTGTGTACGTATTTGCGCGGCGCCTGCTTCCCACCCAGTTTCATGCAATCGACGCGCGCATGCTCAATTGGAAGTTTTGCTTTTCGCGATTCGTCCATCACTCGCGCACGCTTGTTCCCACTGTTGCGGGATGGATGAAGTGGTGGTGGGTGCGGCAAGGCCTAAGCCGCGAGTTTCTGCTTTTTCAGATCTCGTCTGCATTCTTCGATTTCGGTGAATTCATTTTTTTCCTGCTATTCAATTTGTACTTACTGGATCGCGGCTTTGATGAAAGGTTCATCGGACAAGCGGCGTCCACCATGACGGCCGGAACGATCGCAGGAACGTTTCTGACTGTTATGCTGGCGCGCCGAGTGGGACTCAGAGGCACGCTGCTCGCCGCGCTTCTCGGCGCACCCGTCGCCGGTGTTTTGCGCACCCTTGCAATAGGGAAGCTTTCGGTCCTGGCAAGCAGTTTATTCATGGGCATGTTCATGTCCATCTGGGCGGTTTCATTCGCTCCGGTCGTCTCGGGAACTACCAATGAGCGAAACCGGGCGCTGGGGTTCAGCTTAGTGAGCGCGCTGGGCATCGGACTCGGGAGTGTTGCGGGCGTGCTGGGCGGCCGGTTGCCAGGGATGCTGCAGCATGCAATGAACGGTCTCGCGCCAGTAGACGCCAAACGCGTTGCACTCCTCATCGGTTCCGGCATTGCTGCACTGGGCGCAATCCCGATGATGCGGCTAAGATTGCCGAACCCCGAGCAGGAGAAGCGATCATATCCACGCACCAAGTTCATTTTCAGGTTTTGTACGGCGCTCCTGGTCTGGAGCGTGGCAACGGGCGCGTTCAATCCCTTTTTCAACGCCTATTTCGCGCATCAACACCGTTTGAAAGTTGGCAGCATAGGTGTTATTTTTTCTACTTCGCAGTTGGCGACCGTTGCCGGCGTGATATTCGCTCCAATCGTACTCAAACGCATGGGTCAGACGAGAGGAATCAGTGCCATGCAGGCAATTACAGGTCTTGCCCTGCTGTGTCTTGCGTTCCATTTTTCTCCACTGATGGCGGCCGCGCTTTACATCTGCTACATGTGTTTCCAATATATGAGCGAGCCCGCTCTATTCACACTGCTTATGAGCCGGGTTCGGGTTGGCGAGCGGAGCGGCGCCTCCGCCTTGAATTTCCTCGTCATTTCAGCGGCAGGCACTATCTCGGCGCTGCTCTCGGGAGCGGCGATCTCGCGCTTCGGATATTCGTTCGTGCTCGGTGCGGCTTCGCTTCTGGCCTTTGCCGCTGCACTGATGTTCCTTTTACTGGTTCGGGACGATAAGTGTTGACGATTTACCAGGCGTCCTTGCCCAAAAAAACCTTTGGCACTGTCGCAAAGAGGATCGCAGCGTAAAGCGCCAACGACCACTTCTTGAGCATGAACAGATCCAATCTTCGCCGCTGGCGATAGTTCAACTTGCTTCGACCGCGTATTTGCCAGAGTCCAGTCAGTCCCGGTTTCGCCTGCAGAATTCGTGATGAATCTGCCCCATAGTGCCGCACTAGCTCGCCTTCCGTCATAGGCCGAGGTCCGACCATCGACATCTCACCTGTCATGACTAACCAAAGTTGGGGCATCTCGTCAATCGAATACCTGCGCCACAAGACTGCGACGCGGCTGGTAACACGAGGATCTACGCGACATTTGCATTCGGGCACCTCAGTTCCCTTCAGGAACTCGATGAAACGGAAGCGCGTATCAGGCGGGTTCTTGCCGCTCCACATCGTACGCACTTTGTAAACCCAAATGGGTTTTCCGCCTTTTCCCACGCGGCGATGGGCAACCAGCGGCGACCTACGAGACAGCATCAACGCTAATAAGCAGACCACGAATAATAACGGCAGCAAAATCAAAAGCAATATCGCAGCGAGCGCCCGCTCGCCCGCACTTATGACAGGAATGTGCCGAAAAGCCAAAGTGACTGCATAGAGCGTAGCTTGCCCGTGCGCTTCGAGTTGTTTAACTTATGTAAAAAAATCGCAAATCACTTAGGCGATATGTTGGAGAGCACGCCCAATTGCCGGTAAGTTCGGGCCTACGCAATTTACAACTTTTTCACAACTTAAATGCAATCTCGAGCTTCAGTCCCACTAGTCTGAAAACTGACGGCGATCATGTTACGGGCACAATTTATTCTCGTTTCTGCACTGAGCTTTTTGTTACCGGCTGTGAATGCCGAACAGCGGGTCGTCGATCCACGCGCCTCGTCCCTAACCGTGCATGTTGCTAGAGCCGGCCTGCTCTCCGCCCTCGGTCACGACCATGAGATTGCAGCCCCGATCGCGAGTGGCTCAGTGGATGCCGGCGCTGGGCAAGTGGAGCTGGAAGTACACGCAGCCGAATTGAAGGTACGAGATGCGGACATCTCGGAAAAGGATCGCGAGGAAATCCAGCGCACGATGTTGGGGCCAGAAGTTCTCGATGCGGAGCGCTATCCAACGATTGTGTTTCGAGCCTCAACCGTAGAAAGTCGCGGCTCCAGAGCATGGACGCTCCGGGGCAATCTCACCTTGCATGGGCAGACAAGGCCCGTACTGATTGAGGTACGAGAAAGCGGCGGCCATTACGTCGGTAGCTCGCGCTTCAAACAAACCGAGTTCAACATCACTCCGGTCAAAGCCGCCGGAGGCACGATTCGGGTCAAGGACGAAATCCAAATTTCTTTCGACATCCAGTTATCGCGCTAACAATCAGAACCTAGCAGGAGGATGTACATGCTGTCCCTGACGATTCCAAAAGTAAGTCAACAATTGCTATACCTTACCGCACTCGGCATTTTACTTACTACGCGCCTTATCGCACAGAGTGGTCCAACCCGGGTCTTCGCGCCCGATGAGCATATTGGCTTCGATCGACCCGAAGCGTGGGGCCTAAAATATTTTGCATCGGCATCCCTGCTGAGCGGCTTGCAACCGCCGGAAGCACCGGAAGGGTACCGGACCGGCTCGGTAAATATCGGTTTCGAGATCGGATGGATACCTGCCCTCGATGCCGGTCAACAGCTGATTGGATTTAACGGCACGTCGCCCGAGGATCTGAACAAAGCGCCTGTGTTCCCACGGCTGGTCGTGCGAGTCGGATTGCCAAATAAGTTTTCGTTCGTGGCTGCCGCGCCTCCGCCGTTGCACGTATTTGGTGTGACCTCGCATCTGTTCGCAATGGGATTGGAGCGGCCGCTCGTCATCAGGCCGGCGTGGACCTTCAGCTGGCGCGGCTATGGCCAGGTAGGCTCTGTAAAAGGGGCGTTCACCTGCCCCGGAAGTGTTTTGGCGTTCACCCCCGGTTCGGCGGGTAACCCGACAGCGTGTGTGAGTGAGTCGGCGGACGCGGCTTCCCTCCGATATCTTGGCAGTGAGTTACAGTTTGCGTATCGCCTCAGGCGCACTCCCAAGCTCAGTCCGCATCTAGCGGTGGGCGGTAACTTCCTCGACGGCGTTTTTCATACGCACGCTCACGAACTGTCAGTCTTGGATGAAACGCGGCTGTGGACACACGGAGGAACTCTCTCGACCACGGGAGGTGTTAGTTATGCGCTAACTCAGCGTGCGGCATTTACGGTAGATGTGTTTTACAGTCCTCTCGCCGTGAAGCGGAATGCGACGGCACCGGTAACGAACGATGGACTATTTAATGTAAGAGCTCTTATCAGTTACTCCTTTCGATAGCTTTCAACGTGGTCAGAACTTCCGAGTGCGATCGCACAGGATTCGAGGCTCGTGTGGATGCAGCAGATTCCGCGCTCAGCACCTTGGCGGCATGGCGTAAAAGAAGGCGGCCAGCATTCATCCAAGCCGGCAGGCCTTCTGGCGCGCTCATCTAAATGAGATCCCTTTCGTGCTTAATCGAGACGCACAGCAGATCACGCTCGATACTATGCAATCGGTGTGCACGCATCGCCAATGGATAGCTCATCCACGTACGAACGACCCACGTGCACGCGGTCGTTAGTGGCCCAACCGCTCCGGACCGCATGCTTTCTGATTTCAAGGCCTATGCCACCCGTTCATTGCGCCGCAATCTCTCGAACCTTAGGCGCCAGCGATACTGGGCTCATCACGGCAGTACGCGCTATCTCTGGAATCAGGCGGGCCTCATCGCCGCCATCGAGTTTGTGCTGAACGATCAAGGCAAGCCTATGGCCTGCTATGCCCATGAAACCGAGCCGGAAGCGTAAGCGCCCTAAACGGGTCCGCGAGTCA
>Ga0213875_10000878_pt1 | contig 22063 bp, 28 predicted proteins | sample BarmaccomBMRX_R8_FD_160105 | JGI IMG/M metagenome (GOLD analysis project Ga0213875, IMG submission 160105) | Root-associated microbial communities from Barbacenia macrantha in rupestrian grasslands, the National Park of Serra do Cipo, Brazil - RX_R8 | ecosystem: Host-associated > Plants > Roots... | reverse complement strand
CCCCGGGGAGCCGGTGACCGGGCGGCGGCCCGGGCCCCCGGGGAGCCGGTGACCGGGCGGCGGCCCGGGCCCCCGGGGAGCCGGTGACCGGGCGGCGGCCCGGGCCCCCGGGGAGCCGGAACCCGGCGGGCGGGCGCGAGACCCTCAGAGCCGGGCCCGGGTGAGCGGGCGCCTGGACCCCGCGCGCCGGCGCGCCCTCTGCACCCGGGCCGTCCGCCCGCTGGCCACCTTTTCAGATTTTTCCGAAACGGAAACTTTGCAATTTCGGCAAGTTTGATTTACGGTGGCGGTATGAAGGTCAGCGAGGAGGCGCCGCTCGGTTTGCGCGAGCGGAAGAAGCTGCAGACGCGCAGCGCGCTGAGCTGGGCGGTGATCCGGCTGAGCGTGGAGCACGGCTGGGCCAACGTCACCGTCGAGGACGCCGCGGCGGCCGCCAACGTCTCCGAGCGGACGTTCCGCAACTATTTTTCCAGCAAGGCCGAGGCGGTCGCCGCCCGGCACCTGGACCGGATGCTGCTGGTCGCCGTCGAGCTGCAGGGCCGCCCGGCGGGCGAGCCGCTGTGGGACGCGATCACCGGCGCGGTGCTGAGCCAGTTCGCCGGGGGCGAGCCCCGTGGGCACGAGTGGACCGACGCGATCCAGCTCATGCTGACCGAGCCCGACGTGGCGGGCGAGGTGCTCAGGGCGAACGCGACCGCCCAGCGCGACCTGGGCGTCGCCATCGCCAGGCGCACCGGCACCGATCCGGCCCACGACCTCTATCCGTCCCTGGTGGCGGCCACGACCAACGCCGCCATCACCACCGTCATGGACCACTGGCTGCGGGCCGACCCGCCGGTCGCGATCGAGGCGCTGATGCGCGACGCGTTCGGCCAGCTGCAGGCGGGACTGCCGGTCCCGTAAGGATTCCCGCCGCCTGAGCCCGGACCATCGACGGGCCAGTTCGTCATGCCCGAAAGGGAAGAGGCACTGTCATGGACGTCGTCATCGCCGGCGCGGGCCCCAACGGGCTGATGCTGGCCTGCGAGCTGAGCCTGGCCGGGGTCCGGCCGGTCGTGCTCGAGCGGTCCGCCGAGATCACCCCCGAGCCGCGCGCGAACGGCCTGGTCGGCCAAGTGGTGCGGATGCTCGACCGGCGCGGCCTGTACCAGCGGATCACCGGCACCGGCCAGCCGCCCGCGCCCGCCCCCAGCTGGATGTTCGCGGCCATGCCGCTCGACCTGACCGGGCTGGCCGGCAACCCGGTCTACGTGCTGCCGGTCCCCCAGGCCCGGCTCACCCAGATCCTGGCCGAGCGCGCGGCCGAGCTCGGCGTCGAGGTCCGGCGCGGGCACGAGCTGGCCGACCTCAGCCAGGACGGCGAGACGGTCACCGCCACCATCGACGGGCCGGACGGCCGGTACCAGCTGCGGACCCGGTACCTGGTCGGCGCGGACGGCGGGCACAGCGTCACCCGCAAGCGGCTGGGCATCGGGTTCCCCGGCGTGAACAGGGACAACTCGGTCAGCCGGAGCGTGAACGCCAGGCCCCCGGCCGAGTGGATCGACCCGGCCAGCGGGGCCCTGAACGTCCCCGGCTACGGGATGATCGCGCCGCTCCGGCACCACCGGACCGAGACCGGGATGTTCGTGTGGGCGCCGTTCCCGGGGCGGCCGCCGATGCTGCACACGACCGAGACCGGGGTGCCCGGCGACACCGGGCTCGACCAGGACAAGCCGCTGACCCTGGCCGAGATGGAGGAGAGCATCCAGCGGGTGCTCGGGGTCCGCGTCCCGCTCACCCCGGCCGGCGGCGGGCCGCAGCTGATGCGGCGGCTGATCGGCACCAACACCCGGCTGGCGGAGCGTTACCGCGACCGGCGGGTGCTGCTGGCCGGCGACGCCGCCCACGTACATTCGGCGACCGGCGGGCCCGGGCTCAACCTGGGGCTGCAGGACACGATCAACCTGGGCTGGAAGCTGGGCGCGGTGGCGGCCGGCCGGGCTCCCGAACGCCTGCTCGACACCTACGAGACCGAGCGGCGGCCGGTCGGCGAACGGGTGATCATGCAGACCCAGGCCCAGGCGGCCCTGACCGCGCCCGGGCCCGACGTCACCGCGCTGCGTGAGCTGTTCGCCGAGCTGCTGGCCGACCCGGCCAATGTCCGGCACATCGCGGCGACGCTGGCGGGGAGTGATGTCCGCTACGAAAGCGGGGGCCATCCGCTGGTGGGGCGGTTCGCGCCGGACCTGGAGCTGCGCATCGACGGCGGGCCGGTGCGGCTGGCCGAGCTGACCTGGGACGGGCAGCCGCTGCTGGTCGACCTGACCGGGGCGGGCCTTTCGGTCGACGGGCCGTGGCGGTACGTGCGGGCGGGGCTGGCTGGGGGGGCGGCGCCGGATGGGGTGACCGCGCTGCTGCTGCGGCCGGACACCTACGTGGCCTGGGCGACGTCGGCGGCGGAGCCGGACGCCGATGAGCTGGCCGGGCTGCGGGCGGCCGGGGAACGCTGGTTCGGCTGACCGGTGGCCGGGCCGGGACCGGTGGTGGTCATCGTCGTGGCCCGCCGGTCACCGGCGCCTTCATCTGGTCCCAGGTCATCGGCAGGTCGGCGCCGTCCACGGGGAAGAACTCGAACCTGGTCGGGCCCATCAGCGGCTGCAGCCGCCGGGTGATGGCCAGGTGCGGGTCGGACCGGGCGAACGCGTCCAGGCTGGCCTGGTCGGCCCAGACCGAGAACGTCCAGAACGTCTTGCGGCCGACCTCGGCGTCGAGCGCGTAGCCGGCCAGGCCGTCGGCGGCGGCCAGCTGGCGGCGGATGGCCATCGCGTCGCGCAGGAAACCGGGGACCGAACGGTGGCGCTGCAGCGGCAGCCGCGAGGCCATGGCCAGGTAACGGCGGCCCGGCTCGATCGGCTGCCGGGTGGTCCAGGGCAAGGCGGGCATGTGCGGCCCCTTTCAGATTTTTCCGAAACGCTCTCGGAACGCTCGATCTAACCATTGGAAAGATAGTCTTACCAGTGGTCAGATGCAACCTAGTATTGAGGGGTGCCTGCCGCTGCTGCTCGTCCGTACCACCACGGTGACCTGCGCCGGGCCCTGTTGCGGGCGGCGGTGGAGACGATCGGGGACGGCGGCCCGGCCGCGATGAGCCTGCGCGCGGTGGCCCGCCGGGCCGGGGTCAGCCACGCGGCCGCCGCCTACCACTTCGGGGACAAGGCCGGGCTGCTGACCGCGGTCGCGATCGAGGGCTACCAGCTCCTGGCCGGTGAACTGGAGCAGGCCTGGGCCACCCATCAGGCCTACGCCGAGGTCGGCGTGGCCTACGTGCGGTTCGCGGTCCGGCACCGGGCCCACTTCGAGGTCATGTATCAGCCGGAGCTGTACCGGGCCGACGACCCGGAGGTGCTGGCGGCCCGGGCGGCCACCGCGGTCCGGCTGTACGGCACCGCCCGCCCCGACCCCGGCCAGCTGGCGGTCGGGACCGCGGCCTGGTCGCTGATGCACGGGCTGGCCATGCTGTGGCTCGACGGCAACCTGCCGCCGCAGGTCGGCTCCGACCCGGAGGCGGTGGCGCGGACGATCGCGGGCTACCTGGAGGTGCCGCCGGAATTGCGCGGGCGGGACATCAGGCGCGGGCGGTGACGGCCCAGGCGGTGGCGGCGATCTCGGCCGGGGCGGCCGGGCGGCCGGGGCTGGCCGAGCGGCCCAGGTTGGCCGGGCTGGCGGCCAGCAGGCGCCGGGCCTGGTCGCGGAGCGCGGCCTGGTGTGAGGCGGCCCTGGGACCCGACCACCCACCACGGCCACTCAGCTGAACAACCTCGGAGCCAGCGATCCCAGTCGGCAGAAAGCTATGCTGAAACCATGCCGGAACTGCCGCATACCCTGACTGCCGCGCTGCACCAGGAAGAAGACTGGTACATCGCGCAGTGCCTGGAGGTCGACGTGGCCAGCCAGGGCCACACGATCGACGAGGCGCTGGCGAACCTCGCTGAGGCGGTCGAGCTGTATCTGGAGGAAGTGGACGATCCGGCCGGGCACGTCACAGCTACGCCGCTGGTGACCTCCTTCCAGCTGCCCGCCGCGTGAGCCCCGCGCTTTCTGATCTGCCGGTAAGGAAGGTCATCAAGGCGCTGGAGTCGGCCGGCTTTTCTTATGCCCGCACGAAGGGCAGCCACGCGGTATACCGGAGTCCGGAAGGGCGGGCGGTAGTCGTCCCCATGCACGGCGTCGTGAAGCGCGGAACGCTGGCGTCGATACTTCGGCAGGCGGGCTTGAGTCCAGGCGAGTTCCTCAAGCTTCTTGACTGAGTCGGCAGACGGCTAGATCCAGGGACCATTGGCGACTACACGCTATGCGCACGCCCGGATCGTCAGCACCGACTTCACCGGCGACGTCAGCCACCACGTCCACCGGTAAGGCGTCACCCGCCATGTCACAGTCCGGCGCGGCTGTCTCGTCTCGGGGTCGAGACATTTTCATCGTGGGAAAAAGGGTGAGCGAAGTGCGGGTGTTCGTGGCGGGCGGGACGGGTGTGGTGGGGCGGCGGCTGATACCCCAGCTGGTGGCGCGCGGTCATCAGGTGACGGCGACGACGACCAGCGCGGCCAAGCTGGGGGTGCTGGCCCAGCTGGGGGCGGACGGGGTGGTGATGGACGGGCTCGACGCGGTGTCGGTCGGGGCGGCGGTGGCGGCCGCCCGGCCGGACGCGATCGTGCAGGAGATGACGGCGCTGGCGCCGGTCCACGCGGGCAAGCCCGACCTCAAGCACGCCGACCGGTTCTTCGCGCCGACGATCCGGCTGCGGACCGAGGGGACCGACCACCTGCTGGCGGCGGCCGAGGCGACCGGGGTGGCACACGTGGTCGCGCAGAGTTTCGGCGCGTTCAACGGGATCCGGCGGGGCGGCTGGGTCAAGACCGAGGAGGACCCGCTCGATCCCGGTCCGGCCAACGTGCGGCAGGGGACGGCCGCGATCCAGCACCTGGAGGAGGTGGTGGTCAAGGCCGGCGGCGCGGCGCTGCGCTACGGGTCCCTCTACGGGCCGGGGGCCACCGATGACCAGGTCGAATTCGTCCGCAAGCGGATGCTGCCGCTGGTCGGCGGGGGCACCGGCTACATGTCCTGGGTGCACCTGGACGACGCCGCCCGCGCCACCGTGCTGGCGGTCGAGCAGCAGGCGGCCGGGGTGTTCAACGTCGGTGACGACGAGCCCGCGCCGGCCCGCGAATGGCTGCCCTGGCTGGCCAAGTGCGCGGGGGCCAAGCGGCCGCTGCGGATCCCGGCCTGGGTGGCGCGGTTGCTGGCCGGGGAGATGGCGGTGATCATGATGACCGAGGGCCGCGGCTTCGACAACGCCAAGGCCAAGCGGGAGCTGGGCTGGCAGCTGCGCTACCCCTCCTGGCGGCAAGGTTTCCGTGAGGAGCTGGGGTGACCCGGACCGAGGAGTTCGAGGAGCTGCGGCCGCTGCTGTTCTCGATCGCCTACCGGATCCTCGGCAGCGTGACCGAGGCCGAGGACGCGGTCCAGGAGTGCTGGCTGCGCTACCAGGCGGCCGCCGCCGAGCCGCGGTCGGCCAAGGCGTTCCTGTCGGCCGCGGTCACCCGGATCTCGATCGACGTGCTGCGCTCGGCCCGGGTCCGGCGCGAGCAGTACGTCGGCCAGTGGTTCCCGGAGCCGCTGCTGACCGACCCCTACCAGGACCCGGAGCGGTCGGCCGAGCTGGCCGACTCGGTCTCGATGGCGGCCCTGCTGCTGCTGGAACGGCTCAGCCCGCTCGAGCGGGCGGTGTTCGTGCTGCGTGAGGTGTTCGGGTTCAGCTTCCCCGAAGTGGCGGAGGCGGTCGGCCGGTCGGAGACGGCCTGCCGTCAGCTCGGGTCCCGGGCCCGGCGGCACATGGACGCCGGGCAGCCCCGGTTCACCGCCGACCGCCGGGACCGGGAGCAGCTGGCCGAGCGGTTCTTCGGCGCGCTGTGGACCGGGGACGTCGACGGCCTGCGGGAACTGCTGGCGGCCGACGTGCAGCTGGTCGGGGACGGCGGCGGCCAGGCGCCCCAGTTCGCCCGGGTCATCGCCGGCGCCGATCAGGTGGCCCGGCTGCTGGGCACCCAGTTCCCGCTGCTGGGGCTGGTCGACGTGACGCTGGCGTCCCAGCCGGTGAACGGCCAGCCCGGGGCCATCCTGCGCGACCGCGACGGCCGGGTGCTCGGGGTCCTGGTCCTCGACCTGGCCGGCGGCCGGGTGCAGACGATCCGCGCGGTCAGCAACCCCGACAAGCTCGGGCACCTGGGCCCGGTGGCCGACGCCTGGGCGGTCACCCGCGCGGCCGCCCAGGCCCGGCCCCGGCCGCCCCGGCCGCCCCGGCCGGGAGTGCCGCGGCCGGGGGTGCCCCGGCCGTAGCGTCAGTCCAGGTCGGACACGTCGAGCACGAACCGGTAGCGGACGTCGCCGTCGGCCAGCCGTTCCAGCGCCTGCTGGACCTGGGATGAGGGCAGCAGCTCGATGTCGGCGGCGATCCCGTGCTCGCCGCAGAACGCCAGCAGGTCGGCGGTGCCCTTACGGCCGCCGGTGCCGGACGAGGTCAGCTTCTTGCGGCCGTAGATCAGGTCCATGATCCGCAACGGGATCTCGCCCGGGTAGCCGAGCAGGCTGAGCGTGCCGTCCAGCCCGAGCAGGCTCAGCAGCGGCGGCACGTCGTGCGGGGCCGAGATCGTGTCGAGGATCAGGTCGAACCGGCCGGACGCCTGCTTCAGCTGCTCCCCGTCGGTGGTGACGAGCAGGCCGGCGGCGCCGAGCTTGAGCGCGTCGTCGGTCTTGTCGGGGGTGCGGCTGAGCACGGTGACCTCGGCCCCGAGGGCGGCGGCGAGCTTCACGCCCAGGTGCCCGAGGCCACCCAGGCCGGCCACCGCGACCTGGCGGCCCGGGCCGACCCCGGCCACCCGCATCGGTTCCCACATGGTGATCCCGGCGCACATCAGCGGGGCGGCGGCGGCCGGGTCCAGGCCGGGCGGGAGCGGGTAGGCGAACGTCTCGCGCAGCACGTACTCGCGGCTGTAGCCGCCGTCGGTCTTGCTGCCGTCCCGCCGGTTGAGCCCGTAGGTGCTGGTGGCGCCCTGGAGGCAGAAGTTCTCCTGGCCGGCCTGGCACATCGCGCAGACCCCGCAGGAGTCGACGATCGTGCCGACCGCCACCCGGTCGCCGGCCGCGAAGCGGGTCACGGCCGGGCCGGCCGCGGTCACGGTGCCGGTGAACTCGTGCCCGGGGACCAGGTCGCCCTCGTCGAACAGGGTGCCGCGGATCCGGTGCAGGTCGCTGTGGCAGACGCCGCAGTAGTCGACCCGGACCGCGATGTCGTCCTCGCGCAGGTCACGGCGCTTGACCGGGACGCGGCGCAGGTCGGTGGAATGGTCGTGGCTCCGCCAGCCGGTGGTGGTACGCATGAGGCTCGGGCCCTCCAAAGACAGACTATTCGGTCTGTTTGCAGCGTAGCCGCCGGTGAGGCGCAAAACAAACCAACCATTCTGTTTGGCTAAAATGTTGCCATGCCCGAACTCCCGACCACGCTGCGCGGGGCCGCCACCAGCCGGCGCATCCTCGACGCGGCCGCCGCGGAGTTCGCCGAGCGCGGCATCGCCGGGGCCCGGATCGACCGCATCGTGGCCGCCGCCAGCACCAACAAGGCCCAGCTCTACGGCTACTTCGGCAGCAAGGACGGGCTGTTCGACGCCGTCGTCGCCGACCGGGCCAGCCGGCTGCTCGACGCGATCACGTTCGACGCCGATGATCTGGCGGGCACCGCCGTGCGGCTGTACGACGAGAACGTGCGCCACCCCGAACTGGTCCGGCTGACCACCTGGCTACGGCTGGAACGGCGGCCGTCCGGGCGCATCACCGACGAGGCCGACGACGGGCCGAAGCTGGCGGCGATCGCGGCCGCCCAGGCGGCCGGTCACGTTCGGGCGGGCGACCCGTTCGACCTGCTGGCGCTGGTCATCGCGATGGCGTTCGCCTGGTCACCGGCCAGCCCGGTCTACGTGGCGACGGAGTCGGAGTCGGCCGCCGAGCACGACCGCCGCCGGGCCATGCTGCACGACTGCGTGGCCCGGGCCGTCGCCCCTTGACCGGTCCCGGACCGGCGGCCGTCAGCGCAGCGCGGTCAGCTCGTCGAGGGCCTGATAGCCGCGCTTGACCACTTCGGGAACGACATCGTGACGCCCGTGACGGATGGGCCACTCGAGCCGTAGGAGGATCTGGGACGCGGCGAGCACCGCCGCCCCGTCCCAGCCGGCCACGGCCAGGATTCTGCTCCACAGCCGCCTGCGGGCACCGTCCAGCGGATCGGTGAAGGTGTGCCACTGCAGGGTGGTGAGATCGGTCGCCCGGGTGCCGCTACCGGCGTTCCCGATATCGACGACCGCCACCACCGCTCCGTCCCGGACCAGGACATTGCCCGGGTTGAGATCGGCGTGGACCATGTCCGGGGCCGCCGGTGGGGGCGGGAGGCCGGCACACACCAGCCGGGTGCGCTCGGCCAAGTCCGCCACCACCGGGGAATACCCCGAGAGCCTGGCCACCGACTGGCGGAGATGCAACTGCTCCGGCGTCTCGCTGACCTCCAGCCCGGCGACGGCCGGTTCCTGACCGGTGGCGACCCGCCAGGCGTACAGCCAGTGGTCGTAGGGCTCGGAGGCCTGGCCGGCCTGGAGTTCGACGATCTCCATCAGCTGCTCAACGATGGGCGAGGTCAGCTCGGCCACCGCAGCCGCGTCCACGAAGTCCAGCAGCTGCCAGACGTGCGTGGCGGTGGCCCCCACGGCGAGCCAGGCCGGGGTGGGGTAACCGCGCCCGCGCATGTGCCCGGCCACTCGCTGGGCCCGCAACGCCGCGTCCAGGTCATCGGGGTAGGTCCGGGGCACGGCTTTGAGCACGGCATCGGCCCTTCCGGCCAGCTGGACCCGCGTGGCACCCACGTGCTCGCCTCCGGGTAGGCGGCTGAGCACACTGACCTCGGCCCCGACCACACCGGCCACGTCGTCCAGGACGTCGGCCGGCAGCTCTCGGGGATGGGCGCCCTGGCTCATGCCGTCCTCCCGGATCCGGCCTGCCAGCGTACGCGAGCGGCCCCGGGCCCCTTGAACCCCGGCCCCTTCGTCGGTACATTACTCAAGTAATTAACCAATGAGCTCAGGCCGGAGCAGGCCCGGGCTCGGGGGACGGGGAGTGAGCCGATGGCCGAGATGGCGGGGCTGGACGAGGGAACGCCGCTGTTCACCCAGGTCGCCGACCGCCTGGCGGCCGAGATCGCGGACGGCGGGCTGGCCGAGGGTGAGCGGGTGCCGTCGACCAACGAGCTGGCGGCGTTCTACCGGATCAACCCGGCGACCGCGGCCAGGGGGATCAACCTGCTGGCCGACGACGGGCTGCTGGAGAAGCGGCGCGGCATCGGGATGTTCGTGGCGGCCGGGGCCCGGTCGAGGCTGCTGGGGCAGCGCCGTCAGCAGTTCGCCGAGCGTTACGTGCGGCCGATGCTGACCGAGGCGGGCCGGCTCGGGCTCGGGCGTGGCGAGTTGTTCGGCCTCATCCAGGACGAGCAGGGTCGGCAGGACGCCCGGGACTCCCGGGACTCCCGCGACTCCCGGGACTCACAGGACCGGGGCGAGCCCGAGCCCAGCGACCTGCGGGGAGGTGTCCCGGTATGACCGCCGCGATATCGGCGACCGCGCTGACCCGGCGGTACCGCGACCAGGTGGCGCTCGACGACGTGAGCTTCGAACTGCCGACCGGCTCGATCACCGGGCTGCTCGGCCGCAACGGCGCGGGCAAGACCACGCTGCTGCGGATCCTGGCGGGCCAGGAGTTCCCGTCGGCCGGGAGCGTCCGGGTGCTGGGCGAGCCACCCGCCGACAACGAGCGGGTGCTGTCGCGGATGGTGTTCGTCCGCGAGGACCAGGCCTACCCGGACATCAAAGTTCGCCACGCGCTGCGGGCCGCGTCCTGGTTCTACCCGAACTGGGACGCCGGGCTGGCGGAGACGCTGGCGGCCGACTTCAATCTGCGGCCGAACAAGGCGATCAAGAAGCTGTCGCGCGGCCTGCGCTCGGCCCTCGGCATCACGATCGGCCTGGCCGCCCGGGCCGAGGTCACCCTGTTCGACGAGCCCTACGCGGGCCTCGACGCGGTCGCCCGGCAGATCTTCTACGACCGGCTGCTGGCCGAGTACGGCGAACACCCCCGCACCATCCTGCTGTCCACCCACCTGATCGACGAGGCGGCCGCCCTGTTCGAGAGCGTGGTCGTCATCGACCAGGGCCGGATCGTGCTCGAAGCGGCGGCCGACGGCCTGCGCGGCGTGGCCAGCACCGTCAGCGGCCCGCTGCTGGCGGTCGACGAGTTCACCGCCGGCCGACCGGTCTGGGCCCGGCGGCGGCTGGGGTCGCAGGCCTCGGTCGTCACCGTCGGGCCGCTGGCCGAGGCCGACCGGGCCCGGGCCCGGGCGCTAGGGCTCGACCTGGTCCCGCTGACGTTGCAGCAACTGGTGGTGCAGGCGGCCGGCTGGCCCGGCCTGGCCGGCGCAGCCGAGCACCCGGAAGGGGTGAGCGCATGAACACGCTGCTCAAGGTGGCCCGCTACCACCTGGTCCAGCCGATCCCGTTCCTGGTGGTGGCCTGGGGCATCGTGGCGTTCAGCTTCGCCGTGAACGTCATCGTGTACGCGTTCGCCCCCACCTCGCACCCGGCCGGGGCCGGCGGCGTCCCCGCAGGCCGCTACACCGGCGCGCTGGCCAGCCTGTTCGTCTACTTCATGGTGCTGGGGGTGAACAGCATCGGCCGCTGGCTGCCGTTCGGGCTGGCGCTGGGAGCCAGCCGTCGCTCCTACTACGCCGGCACCGCGCTGCTGGCGGCCGGGCTGGCGGTGGTCGACGGGCTGGTGCTGGCCGTGCTCCAGGTCATCGAGCGGGCCACCGACGGCTGGGGCGTCCAGATGGGCTTCTTCCGCATCCCCTACCTGCTCAGCGGCCCCTGGTACCTGACCTGGCTGTCGTCGTTCGTGTGGCTGACGCTGCTGTTCGTGTACGGGATGTGGTACGGCATCGTGTTCCGGCGGTGGGGGCTGATCGGCACCATCGCGTTCATCGCCGCCCAGGCCGCGGTCCTGGTGGCGGCCGGCCTGCTGGTCACCAGGGCGAACGGCTGGGCCGGGGTCGGGCACTTCTTCACCGGCCTCACCGCGACCGGGCTGACCGGGGTGCTGGCGGTGCTGGCGGTGGCGCTGCTGGCGGGCGGGCAGGCCACCATCCGCCGGGCCGCGATCTGAGCCGGGGAGAGCGATGATTCCCTTCTTCTCACTGCCGGACGTTGAGGGTCCCGGCTGGGACCCGGTGCTGGGGCCGGACCTCAAGGCGTCGGACGGCGACCGGGACGTGGCGGCCGACATGCTGGGCGCCGCCGTCGCCGACGGCCGCATCACGCTGGCCGAGTTCGACCAGCGGCTGGGCGACGTGCTGGCGGCCCGTACGCTGCGCGCGATCGCGCTCCTGCTCTGCGACCTGCCCGACACGCGGCCCGCGGCCCCGGCGGCGGGGGCGGTCGCGCGGCCGGTTCCGGCGCCGGCCGAGAGTCGCTGGTCGCTGCTGCAGTCGCTGGTGGCGAGGCCAGCCGTCAGGCCCCGGCCGTCGCTGGCCGGGGCCTGACTCCGGGCGGGTCGCTCAGCCCGAGGTGGCCGCTCAGCCCGAGGTGGCCGCTCAGCCCGAGGTGGTCGCCGGGCCGGCGCTGCCGCCGGAGCTCGACCTGGTCGCCGGGCCGGCGCTGCCGCCGGAGCTCGACCTGGTCACCGGGCCGGAGCCGCCACCGGAACCAGCGTGCCCACTGCTGCCCGGGCCGGCCGGTGGCCGCGGGCCCTTGGGCAGGCTGATGCAGCTCGGGGCCGGACCAGAGGTCAGCCGGCCCGCCGTCATGCTCATCGTCGCCTGGCCGTGGGTGCTGGTCACGACGCCCACCACCATGATGTCGCCGGCCGGGATGCCCTGGGCCTGCACGGTGATCGAGCCGTCGCGGGTGCGGGTCTCCACGCTCATCGGGTGGTCGGGCTTGACCGCAGGCGGCCGCAGCGAGGTGATGCTCGGGCAGCCCGCCCGGACCGGGACCACCACCACCCGGTCGCCGAGCTGGGTCAGCTTGGCGTTGGCCTGGGCGATGCCGGGCTGCTGGTAGACGGCCAGGCTGACGGTGCCGTCCTGGTTGGTGGTGAGCGCGTAGGCCGGGGTCCCGCTGGTGGCGACCAGGCCGCCGACGGTGGCGGCGACGGCGACGCCGCCGGTACCGGCGGCCAGCACCACCCGGCGGGCGGCCGAGGGCCGGGCCGTGGCCGCGTGCGGCCGGGTATCGGCCAGCATCGGTCCGTGCTGGCGCAGGAGGTCGTCGTACAGGTCGTCGGCGAACTTAGTCATTGCGGTCTCCCCTGTTCTGGGTCGTGGTTTCGGTGGCCGGGCGGGGGCCGGCCTGGCGGCGCAGGCGGGCCCGGGTCCGCATCAGCCGCATCCGGACGGTGCCGGGCGCCAGCCCGAGGGCGGCGGCCGCCTCGCCCGGCCGCAGGCCGGCCAGGTCGACCAGCTCGGCCACCGCCCGGTCCCGTTCCGGCAGCGAGGCCAGCCCGGTGACCAGCTGGCGGCCGGCCCGCTCGGCGTCGATCCGGTCGAGCAGCTCCTCGACCTGGTCGGGGTCGAGGTCCCGGCGGCCGGCCAGCCGCTGCAGCTTGTCCTGCTGCTGGCGGTAGGCCTCACAGTGCGAGGCGTAGACGCGCCGGGCGATGCCGAACACCCAGGCGCGGGAAGTGCCCTTGCTGGGATCGAAAGAGCCGAAGCCGGTGATCACCGCCACGAACGTGTCGGCGGTCAGGTCGGCGACGATGTGGGGGTCGGTACTGCGGCGGGCGAAGTACGCGGTCACCGCGTCCACGTTCGCCCGGTAGATCCGCTCGAATTCGGCGGTGGCGCCCCTGTCCGCCACCGCCGGCCGTGTCTGCGCTGTCCTGTCGGTCACGTATCTAGTTGCCGTTCCGCCGCTGCCGCGTCACACCGGTCTACTCTGGCCTGGTTCCGGGGCCAAGGTAAATGTGCTATCAATGAGTCAATTATTTGATATCAGTTTTGTTAGCAGAGGAGCGTCCGATGGTCACCGACACCGCTGCGGTCCATCCACCCCGGCCCGACCACCAGGTGACCGAGTACCAGGCCCGCCTCCGGCCGGGCCTGCCGATGCTGGTGCTGGGCCTGGCCGGGCTGCTGGCGGCGGTGGTGATCGCGGTGGTGGCCAGCCACCAGAGCCACGGCACCACCACCGCCCTGGGCTGGGTGAGCGGGCTGATCATCGTGGCCAGCATCCTGGTGCTGGCGGGCCTGACCCCGATCCAGCCCGGGCGGGCCCGCGTCGTCCAGCTGTTCGGCCGCTACCGCGGCACCATCCGCGAGCCCGGGCTGCAGTGGGTCAACCCGTTCACCCGGCGGATCACACTGTCCACCCGGATCCGCAACCAGGAGTCGGCCCAGCTCAAGGTCAACGACGCTGACGGCAACCCGATCGAGATCGCGGCGGTGGTCGTCTGGCAGGTCGCCGACACCGCCCGGGCGACCTACTCGGTGGACGACTACACCCAGTTCGTCAGCGTCCAGACCGAGACCGCGATCCGGCACATCGCCAACAGCTACCCCTACACCACCAGCCGCGAGGGCGAGCGGTCGCTGCGCGACCACGCCGACGAGGTCACCGGCGAGCTGTCCACCGAGATCACCGCCCGGGTCGGGCCGGCCGGGGTGCGGGTGCTCGAGTCGCGGCTGACCCGGCTGTCCTACGCCCCCGAGATCGCTCAGGCGATGCTGCGCCAGCAGCAGGCGGCGGCGGTGATCGGCGCCCGCCAGCGGATCGTGGAAGGCGCGGTCGGCATGGTCCAGCTGGCGCTGCAGCGGCTCCAGGACGAGGACGTCGTCGACCTCGACGAGGAGCGCAAGGCGTCGATGGTCTCCAACCTGCTGGTGACGCTGTGCAGCGAGCAGGCCACCCAGCCGATCGTCAACACCGGCACCCTGTACCAGTGACCGCCGCCCGGGGAGCACAGTGAGCGAGCGCAAGAGCGTCCTGCTGCGGCTGGACCCCGCCATCCACGACGCCCTGGCCCGCTGGGCCGGGGACGACCTGCGCAGCACCAACGCCCAGATCGAATTCCTGCTCCGCCGGGCGCTGGCCGACGCCGGCCGCCTGCCGGACCGGGCCGCCCCGATGCGCCGCCCCGGGCGCCCCGGGCGCCAAGCCGGAAGTTGACGCCTTTTCCGCCTGGAATGCCTGCTCAGGGCAATCCAGGTAGCTCTGCTACCCGTATATAGGGACGTGACCGGTGGTGAACACCTGGGCGGCGACGGTACCGAGCTGGCCCTGGGCGTGCTGACCGGCCGCGAACGAGCGCGCGCGGTCGAGCACCTGCAGCACTGCGGGCCGTGCCGGGCCCGGATCCAGCGGATGGCGTTCACCAGCGACGAACTGCTGTGGCTGCTCCCGGGGGCGCAGCCACCGCCCGGCTTCGCGGCCCGGGTGACGGGCCGGCTCCGCCGGGCCCAGCCGCCGGCCCGGAGATCACGGCGGTCGCGGTGGCTGGCCGCGGCGGCGCTGGTCCTGGTGGCGGCGGCCGGCCTGACGGGGTGGGGGCTGCGGGCCACCGCCCCGGCCGGGGGGCCGGCCCCGTCCGGCGCTGGGGCCGCCTTGCGCACGGCCGCGCTGATCGCGCCTGGCCACGGGGCGGTCGGCGACGTCTACCTGCACGACGGCCGCCAGCCCTGGATGTTCACCGCCATCGACCTGGACCGGCCGGACGCGACGATCGTCTGCCAGCTGACCGACCAGGCCGGCCGGGTGATCACGGTCGGGTCGTTCCGGATGGTCAACGGCGACGGCTACTGGGGCAGCCCCGAGCCCGACCCGGCCGCCGCGATCACCGGCGCCCGGCTGATCACCACGGCCGGGGTGCTGGTGGCGACCGCCACCTTCCGCTCCGGCCACTGAGAGCTGGTCCGAGCTGGTCAGCTGCCCGTCCGGACCAGGGCGGCGTAGCGGTCGAGGTAGAGCGGCCAGCCCTGCGATCCGTCGACGCCGTCGCTGACCGCCTGCCAGCCGGGGCCGTGCCGGTCGATGTGCCGGTGCTCCAGCTCGACCCGGGTGCGGCCGGGCGACTCGGCGTAGAACCGGACCTCGACCTCGCTGGTCTGGGCCGGGTCGGTCTCGATGGTCCACTGCGGGCTGATGTCCCAGCTGAACACCACCCGGTCGGGCGGGTCGAAGACCAGGATCCGCGCCCACCGGCACTCGCTGCCGTCGGCCGCCCGGTCGATGATGCCGCCGCCGACCCGCGGCTCGAACACGGTCTCGGTGATCGGCGCCCGCAGCAGGTTGTGTTCCGGCGGCTTGAAGTCGCCGAACCGGTCGGTGAACACGGTGAACGCGCGCTCGATGGGCGCGTCCACCACGATCTGCTGGCGCACGGTCGCGGTCTCGGTCTGGGTCATCGGTCCTCCTCAGGCGGCCCTTCGGTCGCAGCCGGTGGCGTTTCGGCCAGGTCGGCGTAGCGGGCCAGCGCCCGCTGCCAGTAGGTGTCGAGCTGGTCCCGCAGGGCGGCCAGCGCGACCGGGTTGAGCCGGTAGATCCGCCGGGTCCCGGCGGCCACGTCCTCCACCAGGCCCGCGTCCTTGAGGACCTTCAGGTGCTGGGACACCGCCGACCGGCTGACCGGCAACCCGGCCGCCAGCTGCCCGACCGCCTGCGGCCCGTCCGCCAGGCAGGCCACGATCGCCCGGCGGGTGCCGTCGGCCAGCGCATCCCACTGATCCTCAGATCGGTTAGTTCCCACTAACCGTTAGTGTTCACTAACCGAAGAAAGGTGTCAAGGCTTCAGCCTTCGGGGAGCGGGGGCGCCCAGCCGGGGCGTTTGATCAGGCAGAAAGGGTGCCCGGTGGGGTCGGCGTAGACGTCTTCGCCGTCGAGCTTGACCGCACCGAGCGCCAGCACCCGCGGCCCGGCCGCGGCGACGTCTTCGACCATGACGTCGAGGTGGATCTGCTGCGGCACGGCCGGGTCGGGCCAGGTCGGCGGCTGGTGGCCGGGGGCCAGCTGGAACGCCAGGCCGGAGGCGGCGCTGCTGGCCGCCACCACCACATAGTCGTCGCTGGTGTAGGTGATCGGCTGCCCGAGCAGCCGGGACCAGAACGCGGCCAGCGCGGCCGGTTCCGGAGTGTCGAGGATGACGTGGTGCAGCCTTCCGATCATGCGAGCCCTCCGAGCGCGATGAGGACGCCGGCGGCGGCCGCCGCCAGCAGGGTGAGGACGACGCCGCGGCGCAGCGGCAGCAGCAGGATCAGGGCGGCCGCCAGGATTGCGAACTGCCAGGGGTGCCCGAGCGCCCGGGCCAGCGTGACGGCCGAGCCGAGGATGGCGCCGATCGCGGCCGGCCCGGCCCCGTCGAGAAACGCCCGGGCCCGCTGGTCGGTGCGGATGCGGCCGAACTGGGGGCCGCCGACCAGGACGAACAGGAACGACGGGGTGAACGCGACGACCGCCGCGAGCAGGCCGCCGGCCAGCCCGGCGGCCGCGTAGCCGACCACCGCGACCGTCTGCACGACCGGCCCGGGCGTGATCTGGCCGAGGGCGACCGCGTTGAGGAACTGGGCGCTGGTCATCCAGTGGTAGTGGGCGACCGCGTCCGCCTGCATCAGCGGGATGATCACGAACCCGCCCCCGTAGGACAGCGCGCCGACCTTGAACGCCACCCACGCCACCGACGCCAGCACGCCGGCCCCGAGCACGCTGGCGGCGGCGGCCGGGGCGGTCAGGAGGCCGCGCAACTGGGGGCGCCCGTCGTCGCCGTGGGCCGGGGCCGTTGCGCGGGGGCGCCGGACCGCCAGCTCGATCAGGCCGCAGCCGAGCAGGACCAGGACCAGCCAGACCCCGAGGGTGGCGGCGGCCACGATCCCAGCCGCCAGATAACCGAGCCAGCGGCCGCTGCTGGCCCGGCGCGGCCAGCTGGCGCCGATCAGGCCAGCGGCCGCGTTGACGGCCACCGCTGGTACCGCCGCGCCGGCCCCCGCGCCCGCCCCCAGCACCCACAACGGCGGCGAGGTGGCCAGGAACAGCGTCGACAGCGCGAGGATGACGATCAGGCCGGGGACGATGAACGCGACCCCGCCGGCCAGGGCCCCGAGGCGCCCCCGGAGCCGCCAGGCGCAGAAGATGGCCAGCTGGGTCGAGGCCGGCCCGGGCAGCAGGTTGCAGACGGCGATGGCGTCCTCGAACTCCTGCCCGTCGAGCCAGCGGCGGCGGTCGACGCACAGCTCCCGCAGCAGCTTGATGTGGGTCGGCGGCCCGCCGAACCCGATGCAGCCGATCCGCCCCCATTCCCGCAGCACCGTGGTCAGCGGCAGCGCGGGCGGGGGCGGGTCCGCCTCGTCGCTCACGAGGTGCTGGCCCCAGCCGGCGCGGCCAGGCCGGGTGGATCGGCCAGGCCGGCCAGCAGGTAGCCGATCCGGGTCTCGAGGCCGGCCGCCAGCTGCTGGAAGGCCGGGTAGGTCTGCTCGTCGGAATCGCCCGCGGCGGCCGGGTCGGGGATGCTCCAGTGCACGTAGCCGGGGTGACCGGGGAACTCGGGGCAGACCTCCCGCACCTTGTCGCACAGCGTGATCACGTAGTCGAAGGCGTCGGCCGCGTAGACGCTGAGGTGCTTGGACCGGTGCGCGCTCAGGTCGATGCCGGCCTCGGCCATCACCCGGACCGCGTTCGGATGCAGCGGCTTGGGCCTGCTGCCGGCGCTGAACGCCTCGACCCGGCTGCCCGACCGGACCCGGGCCAGCGCCTCGGCCAGCTGCGAGCGGCCGCTGTTGCCGGTGCACAGGAACAGCAGCCGCGGGACCGTTCCGCCTGCGGCGGCTGGGTAGGGCTCGGCGGCGGGTGCCGCCCCGGGCGCCGCTCCGGGCGCCGCCAGCCGCAGGCCCGGGTGCAGGGCCTGGCCGGTCAGCGCGAGCAGGTCACCGAACCGGGCCAGGTCGACGGTGTAGTACAGGTCGCGGCCATCGGCCGAGCTGCGCCGGGCCGACACCAGCCGACCGGCCCGGAGCTGACCCAGGTGGTAGGAGACCAGGTTCTGCGGCTCGCCCACCAGCCCGGTCAGCTCGCCGACGCGCCGGTCGCTGCGGGCCAGCTCGCGCAGCAGCCGCCAGCGCAGCGGATGGCCGGCCAGCTGCAGGAACCGGCGCGCGTGGTCGGTGCCGTCCCGGCCCGAGGTGGCCATCAACCCAAATTACATCAAACTATTTTGATATTAAAGGGCGACCACGGTGCTCGGGGATCCCGCGCAGTACCGGTCTGGCCGGGCGGCGCGGGTGGACGGGCGGCACCGGTGGACGGGCGGCCGGGCGGCACCGGTGGGCGAGCGGCACCGGTGGCTGGGCGGCACCGGTGGACGGGTGGCCGGGCGGCGCGGGTAGCCGGGCGGCACCGGTGGGCGGGCGGCGCCGGTGGGCGGGTTCACGGCGGAGGCCAGGGGTAGGTGGGGCGCATGGCCAGAGTTGCGATAGCCGGTGCCACCGGGCTGGTCGGCCGGGAGGTCGCCCGGGTGCTGCGGGCGGGCGGGCACGAGGTGGCGGAGATCAGCCGGTCGGCCGGGGTCGACATCCTCGACGGCGCGGGCCTGGATGAAGCATTGGCCGGGGCGAGCGCGGTGATCGACGTGCTCAACACGCCGGAGCTGGCGGCTGACCGGGCGATCGCCTTCTTCGAGACCACGACCCGCAACCTGCTCGGCGCCGAGCGGCGGGCCGGGGTCGGTCACCACGTGCTGCTGTCGATCGTCAACGTGGACGCGGTCGAGAAGAACGGGCACTACGCGGGCAAGCGGGCCCAGGAACGGCTGGTGCGCACCGGACCGGTGCCGTGGACGATCCAGCGGGCCACCCAGTTCTTCGACTTCGCGGGCATGGTGGCGAGCTGGACGACCCGGGACGGCGTCGCCACCGTGGCCCCGCTGCTGGTCCAGCCGGTGGCGGTCGCCGACGTGGCGGGGGTGCTGGCCGACGCCGCGGTCGGGCCGGCGCAGGAGATGGCGCCGGATCTGGCCGGCCCGGAGCCGCTCGACTTCGTCGACATGGCCCGGCGCACGCTGGCGGCCCGCGGCGAAACGACGGGGGTGCGCGCCAGCTGGCGGGACGGGCCGTTCGGGACCGAGATGGGCGGCGAGGTGCTGCTGCCCGGTCCGGACGCCCGGCTGGGCCCGGCCACGTTCGAGTCGTGGCTCAGCCAGCAGGGCCCGCGGGCGGCGGCCGAGACCTACTTCGCCGCCTGGCAGGACCGGGACTTCGGCCGGCTCCGGTCGGTGCTGGCCGACGACGCGACGTTCCGGGGGCCGCTGGGGACGGCCGACAGCGGCGACGAGTGCCTGGCCGGGCTGCGGGGCATGGCCGAGATGCTGACCCGGGTCAACGTGCTGAAAATGTGGGTCAACGGCCCCGACGTGCTGACCTGGTTCGACCTGCACACCACCAGGGCCGCCCCGGCCCCGACCGCGAACTGGATGCACGTCGAGGACGGCAAGATCACCCGGATCCGGGTCACCTTCGACCCGCGCGAGATCACCGGCCAGACCTGAGGCGCCCGGTTACAGGGCCGGCCGCAGGTGGGTGACCGCCCAGCTGGCCAGGCTGGTGGGGGTGGTGGTGAGCACCGAGCGGGACTGCTCGGGGAAGCCCTCGTGCGGGCCGACGCCCATGCCGATGATGCCCTCGACCGCCACCTCGGGCAGGCCGGCCTGGCGCAGGGCCGCGCGCTGCTGGTCGTCGCTGATCCGCTCGGCCTTGATCGGTACCCCGGTCGCGGCCGTCAGCGCCGCGGCCGCCTCCGGCCAGGTCAGGTCGGCCGGGCCGTGGACCGCCTGGACCTGGCGGCCGGTCCAGCCGGTGGCCAGCAGCCGGGCGGTGGCGACGACCGCGATGTCGTAGGGGTCGACCCAGGGCAGCGGGTCGTCCAGCGGCCGGGTGGTCACCAGCTGCCCGGCCCGCAGCCGGTCGAGCTCACCCAGCAGGTTGGTCATGAAGTAGCCGCAGCGCAGGTGGAGCAGGGCCGCCCCGGTCTGGTCGCGGGCGGCGTCGAGCCGCTGCTCGACCCGGGCCAGGCCGTCGATGAAGCCGGCCCCGTGCCGCAGCTCGGCCCCGATGCTGCTCTGCAGCACCACCCGGGGTATCCGGCTCTCGTGCATCGCGGTGGCCAGGCCGTCGGCGGTGCGCTCGGCGTCGGCGTCCGAGTCGGCCAGCGACCAGTCGTCCGGGTGCACCCACAACACCGCGGCCACGTCGCGGGTGGCGGCGGCCACGTAACCGGGGTCGCGCAGATCGCCGACGGCCAGCTCGGCCCGGTCGCGCAGACCGGCGTCGAGCCGGCCCGGGTCGCGCAGCAGCAGCCGGGGACGCAGGCCGGCCTGGACCAGCAGCCGGGCCACGTGCGAGCCGACGTGGCCGGTGGGGGTGGTGACGGCGATCGTCATGTCCATCCCCCCACCGTGCCACCGGGGTCCGACAGTCTCAGCAGCGGCGGAACTGCTGGAGGGTGAGGGTGTCGGTGGACCCGCCGTAGGGGACGCCGCCGTTGCTGATCCAGCTGAGGATGCGGCCCTGGACCACGTGCACGTTGCCGGGCGTGTAGACGTTGGCGTGGTACTCGCCGCCGAAGGCCGGGTGGCCGGGCCAGTTGGCGGCGTGGGACACGGTCAGCGCCACGATGCCCTTGGACCGGCCGTTGGACAGCTTGACCGAGATGAGCATGCCGATCTTGGCCCCGTTGTGGAGCGACTCGGAGTTCCACGAGGCGTCGATGTTGACCCCGGTCCAGTTGGAGTTGCAGGACCGGTAGGCGTTGGTCTTGGTGGCCACGAAGTCCGAGCCGACGGTCCAGGCGATGGCGCCGACGCTGGGGCCGGCCCAGGTGAAGTGCACCTTCTTGCCGGTGTAGCCGGACGCCTGGATGTATTTGGCCTTGGCCGCGGCCTGGGTGCCGGTGGTGGTGGCCGCCTGCCCCGGTGCGGCGGCCGCCAGCACGGCGGTGCCGCCGAGAGCGGCCGCGGCCAGGATCCGGCGGATCAGTTGTCCACGCATGAGATTCCCTTCCTCACTTTCATCGGTTGCGGTTGGCGAACGTGTAGTAGATCGGCTCGCGCTGGCCGCCGACGATCAGCGCGTCGGGCGTCTCCCCGGCGAAGCGCATGTAGTAGATCCGGGTGACGACCGGCTCGCCCGGCACGCTGGCCCCGCCCGCCCGGGGCAGGGCGTGCAGCAGCCGGTAGGCGCCGAGGGCCTGGGTCGCCCGCGAGTAGTGGCGGCCGCTGAAGTCGACGGTGAACGAGCTGACCTCGTCCAGCCAGATCTGGGTCTTCGACCCGAAGCCGGTGCGCCGCAGCTCCTGGGCGTACCGGCCGACCAGGGTGTCGGCCAGCGGAACGTTCTGATGGCGCTCGTAGGCGATCACGTCGGTGTAGGGGTGGATGGCCCACACCGCCGGGCGGTAGACGGTCCGGCCGCCGTGCAGGTCGCGTAGGTACTTGTGGTAGACGGCCAGGTAGGCGAAGCCCTTGGCCCGGTTGCTGCCGAAGTCGCCGGCGATGTCGGTGCAGGACGGGCAGCGGTGGTGGACCGTCACCCACATCTGCGCGGCCAGGGCCGGGCCGCAGTTGACGTCGCTGGCATGGGCCGGGCAGTTGGTGGCGTCGAACCGGCGGCCGTCCTGCAAATAGAAGTACTGCGGGAGGTGGTCCAGCCCGGCCTGGCCGGAGCCCTGGAACTCGGGCTCGCCCCAGGGCGCGATGATGCTGACCCGGGCCAGGCCGTCCGGGCAGAGCGCGCCCGCCGGGGCCGAGGGGCAGCTGTAGGCCGCGACGAAGGCCCGGATCGCGGCCTCGTAGCTGCTCAGGCTGGGGATCATGATCCGGTGGCCGGAGACGTAGTTGTAGTCCGGCTTGAACGCGATCTCCGGGGTGACACCCTTGGCTCCCAGCGCCTTGAGCCAGTAGCCGA